>R15__coassemble_383_pt1 | contig 51266 bp, 51 predicted proteins | sample R15__metabat2_low_PE_042 | metagenome-assembled genome bin R15
AAAATTGTCAAAGCAAAAGACCTTCCGGCGATCCCGGAAGGCCTGTTTTTATGCAATTACAGCGTAACGCCCTGCTTGAAGATAGCGATTCCCCGGCAGCCGTTTTGCTCGTTCTTTGCCTGCTCCCCGCTGCAAACCCGCAGCACATAGTCCATCAGCTCCCTGCCCAGTTCGTCCAGGGACAATCCATCCAGCAGCCGGCCTGCATCAAAATCAATCCAGCCCTTCTTTTTCCGGGCAAGGGGCGAATTGGAGGAGATTTTGACCGTGGGCACGGGGCAGCCAAAGGGCGTTCCCCGCCCGGTGGAGAACAGCACAATCTGGGCACCGCTGGCCGCCAGGGCGGTGGAGGCCACCAGGTCATTCCCGGGGGCGGACAAAAGGTTCAGCCCGTTTTCAGCGCACCGCTCGCCATAGGCAAGCACGCCGTGCACGGCAGAAGAGCCGCTTTTTTGCGTGCAGCCCAGCGCCTTGTCCTCCAGGGTGGTGATGCCGCCTGCCTTGTTGCCCGGGGAGGGATTTTCGTACACCGGCATGTGGCTGGAGGCGAAATATTGCTTGAAATCGTTGATCAGCCGGACGGTTTGATGAAAAAGCTCCTCATTTTCGCAGCGATTCATCAGAATGGTTTCCGCGCCGAACATTTCGGGAACCTCGGTCAACAGACTGCTGCCCCCCATGGCGGCCAGCAAATCGGAAAACCGCCCGATCACCGGGTTGGCCGTGATGCCGCTGAGCCCGTCCGAGCCGCCGCACTTCAGCCCAACAATCAGGTCAGAGGCGGGGCATTCCGTCCGCTTCTCCCCCTTCATTTGCTCTGCAAGCTCCCCCAGCAGGGCAAGCCCTGTTTCCAGCTCGTCCTCTGTCTGCTGACAAATGAGGGTGCGCACCCGCGCCTTGTCATAATCCCCCATCAGGGGCAGAATGGTATCAATGCCGCTGTTTTCGCAGCCCAAGCCCAGCAGCAGCACGCCCCCTGCGTTGGGATGCACGGCCAAATCGGCCAGCAGCTGCCTGGTGTTGTCCTGATCCTGCCCCATTTGGGAGCAGCCATAAGGGTGGGGGAAGGCATACACGCCCTCCACGCCGCCGCCCACAAGGCTCTGCGCCCTGGTTGCCAGTGCCTGAGCCACATCATTGACGCAGCCCACGGTGGGCAGAATCCAGATTTCGTTGCGGATGCCGCTTTTGCCCTTTTCCCGTTTATATCCCTGAAATGTGCCGCTCAATCCGGGCAGTTCGGGGATGGTTTCGGGGGTATAGCGATAGGAACCCTCCTCGCTCAGCAGGGTATGCACATTGTGGGTATGCACCCATTCGCCTGACTTGATGGGGGCGGTGGAAATGCCGATGGGGAAGCCGTATTTGATGACGGGCGTGTCCTTTTCGATATCCTTCAGGGCCACCTTATGCCCCATGGGGATGTCCTGCGCCAGAAGGATTTCCTCCCCGTCCAGCAGGATTTTTGCGCCCTTTGACAGGCTCTCCAGTGCCACGGCAACCGAATCCCTGGGATGAATTTTCAGCAGCTGATCCATGCGATTTACAGGCAGCTCTCAAAGGCCGCCATTGCTCCTTTCTGACGAATCAGGGTAAGATTTTCCACGGTTTTGGCCTCAAATCCGGGGATTTGGGTCAGATCCTGCCCCCAGAAATCGGGATTTGTCATGACGGCATGAACCAGCGTTTTCTCGTCATCGCCCCGATGCGCCCAGTAAAATTCCAGCACATTCCGGTCATCCGACACGGTGTAGCTGTTGCCCTTACTTCTGGTGCAGACAAGTCCCTTTTCGGTCAGTTCAAGGGGATTGGAGGAGTAAAAGGCAATGTACATGGCAAGGCTCATGGAAAGGCAGACCGGCAGCTTGCCCTCAATTTTCACATAATCCAGCAGAGAGGGCATGTTGCGCGCCCGCCACTTGGAGGTGGAATTCAGCGAAATGCTCATCAGTTCATGGTTGACAAAGGGATTGTTGAACCTGTCCTGCACGGAGGAGGCAAAATCCATCAGATCCTGCTTATCCAGCGGCAGGGTGGGGATGATTTCCTCATAGAGCATTTTGTTCATATAGGGCAAAATGGTATCGTTTTGCATGCAATCCCGCACAATGTCAAAGCCGGCCAGATAAGCCCCGGGCACAAAGCCGGTGTGGGCGCCGTTCAGGATGCGAACCTTGCGCTTTTTGTAGGGCGTGACATCGGGAACCACCATCACGGGCACGCCCGCTTTTTTGAAGGGCAGCCTGTTTTCCAGATCCTTCGGGCCTTCGATGACCCACACGCCGAAGCATTCGCCCACATCAATCAAATTGTCCGTATAGCCGTTTTGCGCCTCCAATTGGGCAATTTCTTCCTGATTCCGGATGCGGCCGGGCACAATCCTGTCCACCAGCGTGGAGCAAAACAGGTTGTCATTTTCCGTATACTTCAAAAATTCCTCGGGCAGCTTCCAGTCTGCAATATGCTGCTTGACGCAGCGCAGCAGCTCCTTCCCGTTATTGTCAATCAGTTCGCAGGACAGGATAACGACCCCGGGCAGCCCGGCCTTCCACCGCTCATACAGCACGGCGCACAGCTTGGCCGGGAAGGAGGTGGGGGGCGTTTGCGCAAGGGTGCAGGCTTTGTCATACACGATGCCCGCCTCGGTGGTGTTGGAGACGATGATTTCCAGATCGCTGCTGCGGGCAATCTCCAGCACCTGATTCCAGTCCGTATAGGGATTGATGCAGCGGCTCAGAGCCGAAATGACCCGTTTGTCATCCACCTTTTTGCCCTTTTCGCTGCCCCGCAGGTACAGGGTATACAGCCCCTGCTGGGCGTTGATCAGGTCGGTCAGCCCCATGGGGATGGGCTGAACCACGGCGACCTTGCCGTTAAAACCCGCCTTTTCATTGGCAATATCGATAAAATCATCCACAAAAGCCCGCAGGAAATTGCCCTCGCCGAACTGCAGAACCTTTTCGGGGGCGCTTTTTTGCACAAACCCCGCATATCCGCTTTTTTCAAGCACCTCATAGTTCATCAAATCCATGAGCTTAACTCCTTTATCATGCAAACGGCCGAAACGCCTTTTCCGGCGAAACGGCCATTTGGGTTTATTGATCAATCGTCGTACTTGTTCAGCACCTTTTCGCTTTCCCCGTCAAATAAATAGGTTTCCTTCCAGGGAACGGAGAAGGTGATTTCGCTGTCCATGGGGGGAATCTGGTGGGGATCGACCTTCAGAATGGCTTGTTTTCCGTTGAAGGTCACATAGACATTGGCATTGTCCCCCAGCATTTCGGTCAGCTCCACATGGGCATCAAACACGAAGGCCTGATCCTGCCAGCCCAGCTGAATGGCCTCGGGACGGAAGCCGAAAACGATTTTTTTGCCGTCCTGATCCTTTAGCAAACCGGACAGGGGGGACAAATCAATGCCCGTATCGCCCAGCACATTCCCCTGAAGGGTACCGCTCAGGAAATTCATGGGCGGCTCGCCGATAAATCCGGCTACGAACACATTGCAGGGGTGGAAATACAGCTCCTTGGGCGTGCCCGTTTGCTGCACATACCCGTCCTTCATGACCACGATCCGGTCGGCCAAGGTCATGGCCTCGGTCTGGTCGTGGGTCACATAAATGGTGGTTGCGCCGGTGGACTGATGAATCTGGGCGATCTCCGAACGCATGGTGACCCGCTGCTTGGCATCCAGGTTGGACAGGGGCTCGTCCATCAAGAACACCCCCACCTTGCGGATGATGGAGCGGCCGATGGCAACGCGCTGTCTTTGTCCGCCCGAAAGTGCCCGGGGCAGGCGGTCCAGATAATCGGTCAGACCCAGAATCTGCGACGTTTTCTTGACGCGCCGGTCGATTTCATCCTCATCCACCCCGGCCAGGGTCAGGGAGAAGGCGATATTGTCGTACACGGTCATCTGGGGATACAGGGCATAGCTCTGGAACACCATGGCAATGCCCCGCTTTTGCGGTCCCCACTCATTGGCACGAGCATCGTCAATGAGGAACTCGCCCTTGGAGATGTCCTCCAGTCCGGCAATCATCCGCAGAGTCGTGGATTTGCCGCAGCCGGAGGGTCCGACAAACACGATAAACTCGCCTTTTTCGATGCTCAGATTAAAATCATGCACCGCATGAAAGCCATTGGGATAGATTTTATTGATATCCTTCAGCTCCAGATAAGCCATCTTTGATCACCCTCCATGGTTTGCCTTTTGCCGGGCATCGGCCAGGATATTTTGAAAAATGTGTTTGCAGCCAATCAACAGCATGTCCGCCCCCAGGGCAAACAGCCCAAAGAGGATGGGCTCCACGCCCAAGGGAACGGAATCAGCTTCCAGACCGGACAGGTCAATCAGCAGCTTGTTCAGCATGTTATATGCCGTGTACACCAGGAACATGACGGTGCAGCCATGCAGAATATTGAGGGGCAGGGACAAAAACCTTTTTTTCGGATACATCATCCACCGGTCATTGGCACCCTTTTTCTTTTCCACGAACCGCAGCACATTGTTTGTCAGCAAATCGGTCACAAAGCCCATGGCCAGGGCGGTGACTGCCATCTGATCCAGCACGGAGGAAATATAGGTGCCCAGTCCCCACAGGAAGAAGAAGCAGCAGGCGGCATAAAACCACCATTTGACGGCCAGCAGCTTCACCCATCCGGCAACGGTCAGCTTGGGACCGGATTTGTATTTGCGCAATTCCTGCTCGGAAACGGGCGGGGAATTTTGCTCATTGGCGTTTGCCAGATCCTCCACAGCCTGGGTATTCAGCCGGTAATACTCCGCAGCGTCCTTTTCGGCGGGAGGCGTTTTCTTATCCTTCATGCATCCTCGCCGCTCAGTTCGATGGAGTTCATCTCCTGCCCTTCAATCTGCACAGAGGTCTTGATTTTCCGGATCAGGGGAGCATACAGGGGCAGCAGCGCAGTCATCAGCAGTCCCGCCCCGGTGATGGCGATATGGGCAGTCAGCAGGGAAAGGGAATTGGTGATATACCGGGTGGAATCGGTGACCTTGATGGGGTCCACCTCCCGGTACAGGGCATAATTGACCCGCCCCATGTAGCACACATCGGCAAAGATCACGATGCCAAACAGCAGGAACATGAGCGCCAGCATGATTTTATTGACCGGCTTGCGGTGGGGGAAGGTGTTCAGGAAGGTAACCGTTCCCAGGATGGAAAACAGCATGGTGGCAAACCCGCACAGCCCCATGTTGCTGCCCTGCAGCTTGGCGGTGGTGTTGGAGATGATGGTCAGGTTCAGGGAATACACCAGAAAGCCTGCTATCAGCACAACCAGCGCGATCATCTGCGGACGGCGCTTCAGGGCAACCAGAAATTTTCTGTATTTTTCCTTCATTGCGCCTCGCTCCTTCCGATGGCATTGCCGTTTTCTGCATCAAAGAAATGCTTGCGGTCAAATTTGACCATGATTTCGTCGCCGTTTTGATAATCCAGCCAGCCCCTGAGCTTGGCGGAAATTCGCTGACCGCCGCCGATATGCCCGTGGGTCAGGGTGTTCATGCCCAGATTTTCATTGGTATTGACCTTCATCACCGGCCCTTCGCCCAGGGAGATGTTCTCCGGCCGCACGCCCAGCACGATTTCCTTTCCTTCGTAGGGGGTCAGGAGCTGCTTTTCCTGATCGGTCAATGCCGTCTCAAAGCCCTCGCCCTGCAGCATGCCCTGGTTTACCCGCATATGCCAGGTATTCATGGGAGGCAGTCCGATGAAGCCGGCCACAAAGAGGTTGGCGGGGTGGTCATACAGCTCCAGCGGCGTGCCGATTTGCTGCACATGCCCCATGGACATGCACACGATTCGGTCTGCCAGCGTCAGGGCTTCGGTCTGGTCATGGGTGACATACAGGGTGGTTGTTTGCAGCCGCTTATGCAGCAGCAGGATTTCCCGGCGGGTCGCCCCGCGGAGCTTGGCATCCAGGTTGCTCAGCGGTTCATCAAACAGGAACACCTTGGGATTGCGCACGATGCTGCGCCCCATGGCCACACGCTGGCGCTGGCCGCCCGAAAGCTGGGCGGGCTTCTTGTTGAGCTGCTCGGTCAGCCCGAGAATTTCGGCCGCCGCCAGAACCTTTTTGTGAATCACATTGGGATTTTCCTTGCGCAGCGTCAGGGAGAAGGCCATATTTTCGTAGATGGTCATATGCCCGTACAGCGCATAATTCTGGAAAACCATGGCCATATCCCTGTCCTTGGCCGGGGAGGCGGTGATATCCCTGCCGTCCAGCAGCAGGCTGCCATGGGTGATGTCCTCCAGCCCGGCCACCATCCGCAGGGTGGTGGATTTGCCGCACCCGGAGGGACCCACCAGCACAATCAGCTCGCCGTCCGCTATGTCCAGATTAAAGTCGAAGACCGCCTGGACCTTGTTGTCATAGATTTTATCGATATGGTTCAGTTGAAGCTGTGCCATATTACTGCGCCTCCTGCTGTTGATGCGCCGCAAGAGCCGCGCACTTTTTCTGGTTGATGAGGGCGGCCGCAATCAGCGCTGCGCCGGACAAAACCAGGTAGAGTATTACACGAATGAACTGTCCGCTTGCCATGACGGTCACCATCTGTCCGCCCGTCTTGACCTGGGCCGCATGAGCCTGCAGCGGAAGAATGAAGATCCGGGCGATCTGGGCTGCTCCCAGCCCGTAGAGCAGGAAGGAATACTGCTTTTTGTAGCTTTTGACCCCTTCGGATGCCAGGAATGCCATCAGCATGAACAGCAGGTTATAGACAACCGAGGCGCCGATCAGAATCTGATAGTACCACGAGCCCACATCGGACTTATAAACGGATACGAAAAACAGCACATCCAGCAATATGGCCAGATAGCAAAGCCTGCTGGAGGACACATTTTTGGTATAGCGCATTCTGTCCAGACGGATGGCCTCGTCCGAGCCGGGGCCGGTCATAATTTTTTTCATTGCAACTTCTCTCCTTCCCGGATCAGCGCCTGCTCATCCCGCATCAGGCGCGCCTTCCAGACGGCATTGAAAATCAGCAGGAGAATGCCTGCGCACAGCAGACCAAACAGCACATAATGTATATCGAACCAGAAGGTTGATTCGGTGTAAAGGCTCTTTTTCTTGGCAGCATGAGCGGCCAGCTCTTCAAAATTAATGCCCAGAAATTGTGCCTTGTAAAATTCGATTTGAATGTGGCTCCACACCGCGGCGGCAAGCCCTGCGGCGGAAAAGAGCCCGGTTGCCGCATAATTGCCGATGTAGTAGCGCCTTCTTGACTGGGTATTGGTGATAAACAGCAGCACAACCAGCACAATCAGCCCGATGGCCACATACAGGAAGGCGCGGTTGAAGGGCTGCATATCATAATAGACCCTTGAGCCTGTGACGGTGGTTTTGTCCAGCTTTTCTGCATTTCGGATGGTATTATACAGTGCGTCATACAGGTCGGTCATGATGCCCAGCGCATAGATAAAGATGACCGCGCATATGCAGAGCAGCGCGAAGCAGAGGATTTTCTGCATTTTCATTTGTTTTTTGTACATGATCGGCCTCCGGAACTGAATACAGATTTTGTGTGCCGGGGAGAGAGAGAACCCTCTCCCCGGCTGAAGCTTGGGTTTGAATTATTCGGTGATTTCCTCGTAGTAGTCAAGCAGGGCTTCCCATGCGCCTTCCTTGATGTCCAGATACTGTTCACCGGACATATTGTCGGCCACATATTCGGCTGCTTCTTCAGCACTGCCCATGCCCTCGGCGGTGAAGCCGCTGACGATGATGTCTACGAACAGGTTCTCGCCGCCCTTGGAGGAGGAGAACTTGTCAGACAGTTCGGTGTAGTTGCCCAGCTCCTGATTCTCGGTCTTGGTGGTGGGCAGCACGGTGGGCACGGAGGTATACCAGGGATTCTCGGCGATCGCCAGCTCGGGATGCTTGATTACGCCCAGAGCGATGGCGGTGGAGATGCGGCCGGCGCCTTCCTTGCCAACCTCGTGCGTGCACTGATACTCAAAGGCCTGGCTCTTGACGAAGCTCAGGGTAGAGCCCAGATACTGGCGGGCATAGTTGGTGTAGTTGCCCGAAGCCTTTTCCCACAGCTCAGCGTAGGTGGCATCGGCGATCACGGGCATTTCCTTGCCGTTGAAGTTGAAGGTCACATAGGAGCCGTCCTCGTTGGTCTTGATGAAGGCATCGGGGCCATAGCTCATCAGGATCATGCCTTCGGGAGAATAGGCGTAGTCAATCAGGGCCAGAGCGGCATACAGCTTGTTGTCATCCCCGGCAACACCGGCCTTGGAGATGCCCCAGCCGTCCGTCTTGACAGAACGCCAGGACTCGGTAAAGCGCATGTAGACGCCCTCTTCGGAGGTGCCGTCATACCAGCGGGCAACGGGGCACAGCACGGCCATGTACTTTTCGCCGGCGGCGTTGTCCAGCTTGGTTTCGTTGTAGATGGTCTGGGTCTGGTTGTAGTCATAGTGCATGAAGCCCATGTCATTTTCCAGATAGGTGGCGGTGGTTTCGGCAGCGCCGGAGAGGAATGCTTCGGAAATCAGGCCTTCCTGAGCCATCTCGTTCATCTTGGCCAGGGCTTCGTAGGTTTCCACTTCCTGACGGGCATCAGCCAGTTCGCCGTCTTCGTTCACATACAGGTAATCCTGACGGGATTCCAGACCGCGTACGCCGAACAGATGACCGGCCAGGCGGAACATATCAATGCGGCGCTGGTTGTTGTTGTCTTCACGGGAGAACAGACCCTGCACGGAATCGGTGCCGTTCAGCGTCTGGGGATTGGCGACCACGCAGCGCAGCAGGGCGACCAGCTCGTCAGCATCCCAGGCAGCGTTCTGACCGATGAACAGGTCAGCACGGTTGGTGCCATAGTAGCCGTCATAGGCTTCGTCGATGTAGGTACGCAGCATGTTGACAGCGGTCACGCCGTCGATTTCTCCGGCAGCGTTCATGGTGGCCACGATATTGCCGGCCTTGTCATAATTCTTGGTGATGGTTTCCACACCGGTGCCGTCCGCGGTCACCACATCGATTTCGATGGAGCCGGAGGTGGGCATATAGGGGGTGTAGACGGGAGCAGCCAGGGTCTTGCAGGAATCGGCGGTGAATTCACCCTCGCCGTTGAGCAGCTTTTCCACCCAGTCGGTGCGCATCAGGGGCATACGCTCGATGTCATCAACACCGTCAAAGTAGGGGCTGAAGTAGATGGCGCCGGTGTCCACGTTGCCCGTGATGGACAGCATGACGATGGCATTTTCTTCCAGATAAGCCTTGAAGTTGGGCATAACATCCAGATAATCGGCCAGGTTGACCAGCAGGCCGGCTTCGCCGTTTTCGCTCAGCTTGGCAGCGGTACCGGACACGATGTCCACTTCGTCCAGCTTGGCCTTCCAATAGTCGAACTCATTGGAAGCGCTGTTGCCCTGGTACTTGTCTTCAATGACAATGCCCAGCTTGTTTTCAACAGCAACCCAGGTGGGCTTGAGGTCGCCCGAATGGTAGGTGATGCCATCGGCCAGGGTGATGCCGTCACCGGCGATGGAGGGGTCAAAGGACAGGCCGGTCTTGCTGGAGTTGTAACCGGTGGCCATCCGCAGAACAGTGCCGGGAGCATAGGTGGCTTCGGCTGATGCCACGGATACGCAGCACAGCACCATCATCAGCACCAGGGCAAGGGAAAGAACCTTTTGCATGGTCTTCATGGAAGAACCTCCTTAAGGGATAAATGTTGGCATTCCGGCAAAAAGGGTGTGCGGACTGCCTTTATATTACTGCCCGCAGGCAATAACAGCGACCTGTTATTCCTTCACGCCGCCGGCATTGGTGCCCTTGGCGAAGTACTTTTGAATGAAGGGATAAATGACCAGAATGGGGATGATGGAGCAGACGATCAGAGCATAGATGACCGAATCGGAGGAGTAGGTCTCGTTCCAGCCTGCGATAAATTCGGGGTCGGTGTATTCCTCCAGATTAACCCGGATAAACACCTGCAGGGGGTATTCATTGGCATTGGTAATCATCTGCCTTGCCCAGAAATAGCCGTTCCAGCGGGAAATGGCAAAGAACAGGGCAACGGTTGCGATGGTGGATTTGCACATGGGCAGGAACACATTTTTCAGCACCTGGAACTCGGTGGCACCGTCCACGATGGCGGCCTCCTCGATTTCGGAGGGCACCTGCTCAAAGGCGTTGCGCAGCAGGATGATGTTCATGGCGGCCATGCCCATGGCGATGACAATCAGCCACTTGTCGTCATTGATGCCCAAGGAGGAGAACACCGCCTGGGTATCCAGATAGTTCAGATACTGGGGCACGATGCCTGCGCTGAACCACATGGTAAAGACCAGAAAGAAGTTGAAGGTTTTGCGGAAAAGCAGCCGCTTTTTGCTGAGGGCATAGGCACCCAGTATGGAGACACCCATGGCCCAGAGCGTGCCGTACAGCGTCAAAAACAGGGTATTGGAGTAGGCATTCCAGAACATATTATCCTGGAACATGACGGCAAAGGCCTCAAACTGCACATCCTTGGGCAGCAGCACCACCTCGCCGTAATCCACCGCATGCTGGCCCGAAATAGAGGCGGAAACCGCATACACAAAGGGATACAGACAGCACAGCGCGAACACGGTCAACAGGGTATAGCTGATGATTTTGAATATCAGCTCGGATATTTCCAGTTTTCTTTTCATCCTGCCTGCCCTCCTTTAATAAAGCGATGTGTTGGCGGCCTTGCGGGCAATGGTATTGGCCCCGATGACCAGCAGCATGCCCACAATGTTGTTCATCATTTCGGCAGCCGAGGCAATGCCCGTGCCTGCACCGCCCGTCAGACCCACACGGTAGCTCAGCGTGGACACCACATCAGCCGTCATATAGGTCTTGGTATTGTACAAAAGCAGCACCTTTTCATACCCGATGTTCAGCAGCGAGCCGATTCGGGTAATCAGCATGATCACGATGGTGGACAGCATGCTGGGCAGCACCACATAGCGCATCTGCGCCCACTTGTTGGCCCCGTCAATCTGGGCGGCCTCGTAGCTGGTGGGGGAGATGGCGATGATGGCGGCAAAGAACACGATGCTGTCATAGCCCGCGCCTTCCCAGATGCCGCTGATTTGGTAAATGGCACGGAAAAAGCCCGGGTTATTGAGAAGCCCCGAGTTGCCCACCTCCTGGGATACCACGCCCAATTTGACCAGCGCCTGGGACACAATGCCCATGCCGCTTGTCAGGGCGCCCTGCTTGACCAGCATGGTGACCAGACTGGTCATAACAACGGTGGACATGAACTTGGGCAGATAGGTCATCACCTGGTAGACGCTGCGCAGACCGTTTGACTTGATCTCATTGAAGAACAGCGCCAGTATGATGGGCATGGGGAAGCCAAAGCACAATCCGTAGAAGCTCAGCAGGAAGGTATTGCGCATGGCCCGCCAGAAATCGGCGCTCAAGCTGTCCCCCCCGACCAGCAGACGGCGGAAATAGCTGAAGCCCGAAAAGAGCTGCTCGGACACGGACAGCACCTCATCGTCCACCTTAAAGCATCCCAGCAATTCATACATGGGGAAATAGCGCCAGAACAGGAAAACCAGCAGCATGGGCACCAGCATGGCATACAGCCGCCAGTCCTTGAGAATGGTGCGGCCTACATGCAGCCAGTAGTGCTTTTCCACATCATCCCGCACAAGCTGCTCGGGATCGGGGCGGTAAAAACCGCCTGCCTTGTCATACACAAGGTAATCTTTTGCCCGCGTTTTCATTCCTCAACCGGCCTTTCTTCATTTGGATTGGGTTTGTTCTGATTTTCTTGGCTCTCCTGGCTCTCCTGATTCTCATGAAAGCGTTTGAGCCATGCGGTTTGCTCTTCATAGACCCCGTCCCTGTGCTTCGCCACAAAGAGGGCAACCAGCGTAAACACGATGGACAGGGAATCGGTGGTGAAAAAGCCTGATGCCTGACCTGCGGGCGTTCCCAGCACCATGCTGATCAGCGCCCGGCCTGCCTGCATCAACAGCAGGGTCAGTATGCCATATAATAGGTAGAGATACCTGCCTTTACTCACTTTTTCCCGGCCTGTTTTGTTCAAAAGGGGCAGGGCGATCAGGCAAAAGGCGTTGCCCAGTATGTAAATCAGGTACTGCGAAAGGGTGCCGCCCTTGAACACACAAAGCACGATTCCGGAAAGGGCTGCGTGGAGCACGCACCACTTTCCCCAGCGCATCATCACAATGCACACGATGGCTCCTGCGGCGGATACCGTGAAGGGCTGGGCAGCAAACCGGGGCATGCGCGCCGCATACAGGATAATGCTTTCAAATATGACCAGAATGAATGCCCAGATCAACAGGTCAATCCGGCGATACCTGTCCGTATTCACACCATACCCCCCATCAGGATATCAAAATATAGTGGCATCTTGGATTATAACGGATAAAATGGTCATTTGTCAAGAAAATCCTGAGAAAAAAACAAATTTTGTACAGGCTCTGCGGATTTTGCTTTTTTGAACCTTTCTAATTGGAAAAAAGTTGACAAAAATAATTACATTTTTGCAGGAAGTCTTGCAAATTTCATAAAAATAGGTTACAATACACAGGACAGTTGCACTGCAACTGATTTTGACATCAAAGGGGGCGGGGAGATGAACGGCAAAAAAGTGAACAGATCATATCTCCTGCGCTGCCTTTTGCCTTTTTTGGTCTGCCTTGCGGCGGGCGTTCTCGTCATGGCGGCCACCTGCGGCTTTTATCCCCAGGAGGGGACGGATGTCGTCAAAAAAAGCGGTGCCACAATCGATAAATCCCATGCCGACCTGGGCTATATATTGATTAAGTACAAAGAAACCAAAAAGGCGGTCAAGGTGCGGGTGGTCATGGGAGATACCACGCTGACCTATGACCTGACCCCCGGGGCTGATTACACCGCTTTGCCCCTGCAATTGGGCAGCGGGAAGTACAAAATTACCGTTTACCAGCAGGCCAGCGGAAAGAAATATACCGAGCAGATGTCCGTCACCATCAAGGCAAGCATTGAGGATGAATTGTCCCCCTTCCTTTGCCCCAACCAGTATGTCTGGTATACGGAAGAATCCGAGGCCGTCAAAAAAGCAGCCGAAATCTGCACCCCGGATATGACGGACAAGCAGAAGATCTCCGCCGTGGCCGATTTTTTGAAGCGCACGCTGGTATATGATTACATGGCCGCCATGACCGTGGAAAGCGGTTACATTCCCGATGTGGATGAGGTTTTAAGCACGGGAAAGGGAATTTGTTTTGATTATTCCGCCCTGATGTGCGCCATGCTGCGCAGTCAGGGGGTGCCCTGCAAGCTGGTCATCGGTTATGCCGATACCACCTATCACGCCTGGGTCAGCGTGTATCTGGACGGGGCGTGGAAGCGCTATGACCCGACCTATGCGTCCACCGGCGCAAAGGCCAAATCCTACACCACCGAGCGTTGGTATTAAGGAGGAAATGCAGCTATGCTTTGGAAGAAGAAGAATGCCCCTTTGACCGTACCGCCTGAAGAGACAGCCGCCTTTTGCGAGCAGATTGCCCAGATGCTGGAGGGGGGCATCATGCTGGAGGATGGGGCGGATACCCTGTGCAAGGTCTATGCCGGGACAAAATACGAGGCGGCATTTCAGGTATTTTCGGACAAAATCCATGAGTGCGGCACGCTGACCGAGGCCCTGGAGGCCTGCGGCATTTTCCCGGCCTATCTGGTGCAGATGGCGCAGATCGGCGAAAAATCGGGCACGCTGGAGGAGAGCATGCGCTCCAGTGCGGAATACTACCGCCAGGAGGCTCAGGTGCGCTCCGACCTCAAGAATGCCGTGCGCTATCCCATTGCGCTGGCGGCGGTGATGCTGGTGCTGGTGGGCATCATGCTGATTGTTGTGCTGCCCATTTTCCGGGGGATTCTGGATGGGCTGCCCGGGGGAAGCGTTTCGTCATCGGCCGTGCGCTTTGGCACGGTGGCAAGCGTCATTATTCTGGTGCTGACCGGCCTGCTGATCGCCGGAGGCGGGGTCATTGTGGCCATGATGAATTCGGGTCACAGGGTATTGGCCGAGGATTTGCTCAGCAGATTCCTGCCCCCCCTCAAGAGCGTGCTCAAATCCCTGTCTGCCGCCCGGTTTGCCTCGGTGATGGGACGGCTTTTGAACGGCGGATATCCCACGGAGGAGGCGCTTGCCCTGGCCGAAAGCGTGGCGGCGGAGGAGCAGACCAAGGCCAAGTTCGCCAAATGCAGGGAAATCGTCCAGTCCGGCAAGCTGCTTTCCGAGGCCACGGGGGAGACGGATGTCTTTTCACCCCTGCATCAGCAGATGGTGCAGGTGGGCGAGGGCTGCGGCCAGCTGGATAAAACGCTGCTGTCCATTGCCGATATTTTGCGTGCCCAGACGGATGAAAGGCTGGAGCGGCTGATTGGGCTGGTGGAGCCTGTGCTGGTGGGTGTGCTGGCTGTTGTGCTGGGTGCGCTTTTGCTGGCGGTCATGCTGCCGCTGATTGGTGTATTGATTGCCATGTAAGTCCCGGAGAGGATGAGGAGAATGAAGGAAAAAATCAGAGCCTGGGTTCTTTCGGGGACGGTTTTCCTGGCTGCCGTGGCTTTGATGGTTGCCGCTTCCCTGTGGATTGAGCAGTATCATGCTGCCTATTCCGCCGAGCAGACGAAAACCATTGTGCGCAATGCCTGTGTCACCTGCTTTGCCGTGGAGGGCAGATACCCGGATACCCTGGCCTATCTTGAGGAAAATTACGGGGTCAGCATTGATGAAACCCGGTATATCGTGACGCTGGACAGCTTTGCGGACAACGTGTTTCCGCAAATCAGCGTACTGACAAGGGGGCAGGACCCGTGAACCGGAAAATAGAGAAAAGGAAAAATCCCATTACGCTGGTGGGCAGCTTTTCGGCGTTCTTTCTGACGGCCGCGCTGGCGATTCTGGTTGTTTTGTGCATCCTGGCCGGCAGCAAGGCCTATTACAGCATCCGCACCCAGGCAGAGGAAAATACCGGGGTGCGCACGGGAATTATGTACATCACGGGCAAGCTGCGGACGGCGGATGCGGACTGCAGGATTGAGGTGACCGAGCAGGATGGGTCAAGCGTGCTGCACCTGATTTCGGATTACGATGACGAGCCCTATGAAACCTGCATTTTCTGCCGGGAGGGGTCGCTGCGGGAGGTATTTGCCCTGTATCCTGCCGATTTGAGTGAAATAGAGGGAGACAGCGTCTGCACGGCGCAGAATCTTCGGATCTGGCAGGACGAAATGTGGCATATTGAGCTGACAAATGCGGACGGCGTGCTGATTTGTCAGCAGCTTTCAATCCCTGAGGGGGTGAGAAATTGAGCAGAAAAACAACGGGCGGCAGGGCCATGATGCTGGAAATGGTCATTGCGCTGCTGTTTTTGACGGTTGCGTGCGTTGTCTGCACAAAGGTTTTTTCAACCGGCCAAAGGGCGGTGCAGACCAGCAGTCAGACAACCAGTGCGCTTTTGATTGCCCAAAATGCCGCCGAGCAGATTCTGACCTATGGGGAGGATGCGGAGATTTCCCCACAGCAGGACGGGCTGCAGGTGGTCATTGAGGGACAAACGGAAAAGGGCTTTTATTCGGGTCAGATCATCGTTCTGAGCGGGGATGGGCAGGCGCTTGTCACCCTCCCCTTTGGAAAGGATGTGACCGGGCAATGAAAAAAAACAGGAAAATTCTGAGCGCCGGGCTGCCCAGCATATTGACCATTTTGCTTGTGCTTGCCCTGACCGCATTGTGCGCGCTCAGCTATTCATCCGGGGTCAGTGATCTGAAATTGACCGAGCGCACGGTGCAGATGACTGGGGACTATTATTCGGCTGTGGCTCAGAGCGAGGAAATCAGCGCTTCGGCCAATCTGTCGGGCGATCCGGAAATCTATTTGCTTTCCCGGGGCGCAGAAGAATGGGACGGGGATTATGAGCTCGCATTGGACGCCGGCTCGGGCCGCACCCTGCAGGTCATTTACCGGATTCAGGAGGGCAAAACCGTGGTCTGTTACAGAGGGCTGGGCGGCTCGGCGGAGGAAGAGTGGGAAGAGGAGTACCTTCCCGTATATCAGGGGGAAACAGCGTGGAAATGATTGATTTGCTGTCCAAGGCAGCAGAGCTTGGATGCAGCGATTTGTATTTTGTGCCGGGCGCACCGCCCACGGGCAAGCAGGGGACGAAGATGTGCCCGCTGGACGAAATAAAAATGTCTCCCGCAACCTGCGAGGAGCTGATTCTGGCTGCCTATGCGCTGGCCGGAAACCGGAACATGGATACCCTGAAGCGCAACGGGGACGATGATTTTTCCTTTTCCCTGCGGGACAGGGGGCGCTTCCGGGTCAGTGCCTATCGCCAGAGGGGTTCGCTGGCCGCCGTGCTGCGGATCGTGCCCTTTGGATTGCCCGACCCGGCGGAGCGGCATATCCCCGAGTCCGTCTTATCCCTGGTCAAGGAGAAAAACGGCCTGATTCTGGTGACGGGATCAACCGGGTGCGGCAAATCCACCACCCTGGCCTGCATGATTGACCGGGTGAACCAGACAAGGGCAGGGCATATCATTACCCTGGAGGATCCCATCGAATACCTGCATCCCCATAAAAAAAGCATTGTCAGCCAGCGGGAGGTATCCCAGGACATGGAAAGCTACGGGCAGGCATTGAGAGCCTCCCTGCGGCAGGCGCCCGATGTGATTTTGCTGGGGGAAATGCGGGATTACGAGACCATTCAGACGGCACTGACCGCCGCCGAAACGGGTACACTGGTGCTATCCACCCTGCATACCATCGGCGCGGCGACCACGGTGGACAGAATTATCGATGTATTTCCTGCCAACCGTCAGCAGCAGGTGCGGATTCAATTGTCCATGGCGCTCAAGGCGGTCATATCCCAGCAATTGGTTCCCACGGTCAGCGGCAGTTTGTATCCGGCCTTTGAGATCATGACGGTTACGCCGGCCATCCAGACCATGATCAGGGAGGGCAAGACCCATCAGATCGACAATGCCATCCGTTCGGGTGCCGCCCAGGGCATGGTCAGCATGGACATGGACATTCTCAGGCTGTATAACGAAAAGAAAATCACCGGCGCGGCGGCTCTGGCCTATGCGGTAAACAGGGATCAGCTGGCCATGAAAGTTCACTGATAACGGGGGAAAGATAAAATGCAGGATAAAATTGAAATCTATTTACTGGGACGGTTTGAAATCCGGGTAAACGGGGAGCGGGTTGATATTCCCCTTTCCAAGGCCAAAAAGGGCAGCATGCTGATGCAGTATCTGATTTTGAAGAAGCATGAGCCTGTTTCCTATGCCGAATTGTATGAACTGCTCTGGCCGGATGACAAGTCCGCCAACCCGGAAAGCGCCCTGAAAACGCTGGTCAGCCGCTACCGGGTGATATTGGGGGAAATTTCGGAGGATTTGGCCCGAACCATTCAGACCACAAGGGGCTGCTATTGCTGGAATGCCGGTGTCGAGGCCTATGTGGATGTGTATGATTTCGACGAATTGAGTGCCAGGCTCAGGACGGTTCAGGGACCCTTGACTGATGCGCTCACCCGGGATTTCAACAGGCTGCTGATGATGTATAACGGGGATTTGCTCCCTGCGCAAAGCGATGAAAGCTGGCTGATCAGCCGCTCCATTTCCCTGCAAAACAGCTACATGGAGTGCGTGAACAGGTATCTGGATCTGCTGCAGGAAGAGAAAAATTATGAAGAAATTATCCGGGTATGCCGCCGGGCGCTGGAAATCAGTGCCTTTGAGGAGCAATTGCATATCCGCCTGATGGATGCTCTGGTGAGAACGGGGCGGAGCAATGAGGCGCTCAACCAGTATAAGCATGTTACCAGCCTGCATTTGCGCTATCTGGGCATGAAGCCCCCCGAAGGCATTCAGGAATTTTATAAGCAGATTATCCGGGCGGGTCAGGTGCTGGACGGGGATATTTCGGCCATCCGCCGGGAACTGTCCGATTATGAGGAAACCTCGGGCGCATTTGTGTGCGAATATCCCGTTTTCAAGGAAATTTATAACCTGCAAAAGCGCACCCATGAGCGGGGCTCGGAGGCCATGTTTATTGCCCTTTTGATGGTGACCTCCACGGACGGAAACCCCATTGAGCCCCTTTTGCTGGACAGCGTGATGAAGATTCTGCTGGATGTGCTGCGCTCTACGTTGAGAAAGGGCGATACCATCACCCACTACACCGCCGCCCAGTTTGCCCTGCTTCTGCCCCTGAAGCGGATGGATGACGGCAAGGTCGTTATCGAGCGTGTCAAGAACGAATTCTATAAAAAATACCGCACCTCCACTGTGGTGATCAATTACCGAATCGGACCGGTCAAGGAGCATCCGGACTTTGTGCCCGACCCGGATCGCCGTGCCCTGGGTGCGCAGAAAAAGTAATATGAAAGGAACAAATCATCGGGGATGCCTTTTTCTCCGGTGATTTTCCCTTTTGTGATGGAAATATCAATGAAATGCAAAGGAGAAGGGCGTATGCGGGAAATTCCGTCCGAACTGATTACGCAAAGGGTTCGGGAGATGTGCATCAAGGCCTGCTGTATTTTGCCCTGTGATCTGTATCAGGCGCTGAATGCCGCACGAGCGGGCGAGCCCTGGCCTCCGGCAGGGGAAATTTTGTCCCAGATGCTGGAAAATGCCGATATTGCACGGGAAAATATGTGTCCCATCTGCCAGGATACGGGCATGGCCTGCGTGTTCGTCGAAATCGGGCAGGAGGTGCATGTGCAGGGGGACTTGTCTGCCGCCATTCACGAGGGGGTCAGGCAGGGCTATGCTCAGGGCTATCTGCGCAAATCGGTGGTGAAAGACCCCCTTGACCGGGTCAACACGGGGGACAACACCCCCGCCATGATTTATTATGACATTGTGCCCGGAGAAAATTTGCGCCTGACCCTGGCGCCCAAGGGGTTTGGCAGTGAAAATATGTCTGCCATCCGCATGCTCAGCCCCTCGGACGGTCTGGACGGGGTCAAAAAATTTATTCTGGAAACGGTGGAAAACGCAGGGCCCAACCCCTGTCCCCCCATTGTGGTGGGGGTCGGGCTGGGGGGAACCTTTGATAAGGCGGCACTGCTTGCCAAAAAGGCGCTTCTGCGGCCGATTTCTCAGGGAAATGCTCACCCCTTTTACAAGGCGCTGGAGGATGAAATGCTGGAAAAAATCAATGCTCTGGGCATAGGCCCTGCAGGGCTTGGGGGCAAAACCACGGCTTTGAAGGTGCAGATCGAAACGCTGCCCACCCATATTGCCGGGCTGCCTGCGGCGGTCAACATCAATTGCCATGCTTCCCGGCATGTAACGGAGGTGCTGTAGAATGCCCATCAAAATAACCGCCCCGCTGACAAGGGATGCCGCACGAAAGCTGAAGGCAGGGGACAGCGTGCTGATCAGCGGCGTGATCTATACCGCCCGGGATGCCGCCCACAAAAGGCTGTGTGAATTGCTGGAAAGGGGCGAGCCTCTGCCCTTTGATTTGCAAAATGCGGTGATTTATTATGCAGGGCCTGCCCCCGCAAAGCCGGGTCAGGTCATTGGCTCTGCAGGGCCCACCACCTCCTATCGCATGGATGCCTATAGCCCGCTGCTCATCCGGGCAGGGCAAACGGGCATGATCGGCAAGGGCAGACGAAGTGCATCGGTCATCGAGGCAATGAAAAAGGAGGGCGCGGTTTACTTTGGAGCTGTGGGCGGGCTGGGTGCGCTGCTGGCCAGCCGGATCAAGAAGGCAGAGGTGGTCTGCTACGAGGATTTGGGGGCAGAGGCCGTGCGCCGGCTGTATGTGGAGGATTTCCCGGCTGTGGTGATTATCGACTGTGAGGGAAGAAATCTGTACGAAACAGGGCGCAAAGCCTACCTGCAGAGCATTTCAAAGGATTGACAAAAGGGCTGCGGTATGGTACAATAATAAAAAATACGGGAGGATGTTTTGCTTTATGAAGAAGATCATGAGTTTTGTGCTGGTGCTTGCCTGTCTGTGCGGCGCAGTGGGATTGGCGCAGGAGGATTTTTCCTTTGCCGTGCGTGCATTCACCATCGGCTTTGGCGAGGAGTTTGACTTGGAAAGGATTCTGGATATTCCTCAGGATGCCGAAATTGAATGGAGCGTGGAGGATGAATCCATTGCCGCGGTGAACGAAATGGGAAGTCCGTCCGGCAATATTGTGCTGATGGCGCAGGGCGTTGGTCAAACCACCCTGACCGCCAAATGGGGCGACGAGGAAGCCACTGTTCTGGTGACCGTTGAGGAGCAGGAGTTTGTGCTGATTTGCGTTGTGGATGTGCTGGTGATGGAGGAAAATCCGGTGCTGCCCGCCGGCTCTATGGTTACCTGGCTGGTGGATTCCAACTGCTGCGGCTATGTGATTGATTCGGCTGTGGTTTATGTGGACGGCATCGCAAACGAAGAAATCACCCTGGAGCAGGACTGGGCAGACACCACGGCCATGTTCAGTGCGGAGCTGTCCGTCCCCGGCACCTATACCGTGCTTTTCACCGCCCATTGCGGGGATCAAACCGCTTCTGTCCAGTCCGATGCCGTGACGGTTCAGTAAGGGCGGATTCCGGGCTTACCACAAAAATGGATAATCAAAAACTCCTTCCCGATTGCCGGGAGGGAGTTTCTTTGGATGGATTTTTCACGCAAGGAGCAATTCAGCCAGCTTTTTCACATCATTTTCATACACGCTTTTCAGCTCCCGGCGGTATATGACCGATGCGGGATGATACAGGGCAAACAGGGGATACCCCGCCGGGCATTGGAGCATCTGCCCATGCACCTGCCCGATGGTCAGGCGATCGTCCGCACAGACGGCCTTCAGGGGAACATTGCCCAGGGTGACCAGTATTTGGGGGCGGATGATGCGGATTTCCTGCATCAAAAAGGGCAAAAAGGCGGCAATTTCCCCCTTGGTGGGCGGACGGTTGCGCTCTCGCCCCGTTTCTCCGATTTCAAAGGGGCGCTTTTTGACCGTGTTGGACACATAAATGTCCTGCCGGTTCAGATGAACCAGGGTCAGAAATTCGGTCAGATTCTGCCCGGCCTTGCCCACAAAGGGCTTTCCCTGCAGGGCTTCGTTTTTGCCGGGGGCTTCCCCGATCAGCATGAGCCGGGGATTTGCCGGCCCATCCCCGAATACCAGCGTTTCGCCCGGGAACTGCTCTCGCATATTTCGGTTCAGCTCGTCAATAGTCATTTCATCACTCCGAAAAAGCGGGCAAAAGCAACGCTCCGCCCGCAATCATTAGGGAAACGTTGATTAATTCCTGGGGAAACCTGCCTTTTCATGCTGAAAAGGCGGGTTTCCCCAGACCCCTTCCCGGAAAAGGCATAATTTTAATTATTTAGAGACGGAGAAGTTACTGATCATAACAGTTACTTGAGGGAAGGGGTTCCCCAAAACCCTATGCCGGCGGGGCTCCCGCCCCGGAAAAGGCATATTTTATCACAGTTAAGAGGGTAAAATTGTGCCAAATGACTCGTTTTCAGAGGGGATTATTTTCTGGAAAAGATCAACCTGATTAAATCAATTGTTTCTTATATTTCCTTCAGCTTATCCCGGACGGCCTGCAAATCAATCCAGGCTTCCTTTTTCTTGGCCGGATCACGCAAAAGGGCGGCGGGATGGTAGGTGGGCATGAAGAACACGCCCTTCTTTTCCACCCATTTGCCCCGGTCACGGGTAACCCGGATTTCCTCGCCCAATATCCATCTGCAGGCGGTTGCGCCCAGCAAAAGCACGACCCTGGGGCGCACCAGGGCATACTGCGCCCGAAGAAAGGGCAGGCAGGCCTGTGCCTCCTCAGGCAGCGGCGCTCTGTTTTGAGGCGGACGGCACTTGACGATATTGCAGATGTACACATCCTCCCGCTTCAAATCAATGGCCGCCAGCATTTTGGTGAGCAATTGCCCGGCCTTTCCCACAAAGGCAAGCCCCTGGGCATCCTCATCCGCCCCGGGACCCTCCCCGATGAGCATCAACGATGCATGGGGATTGCCCTGACCGGGAACTTTGTTTGTGATGCCCTTACACAGCATGCAGTTCTGGCAGGCTGCAATATCGCAGCCCAGCTGATCCCATGAAACCAGCATAGCTCATTCAAACCGATAAACGGTCACGGACTGGAACACTTCCCCGGCCTTCAGGGTGGTGGTGGGGAAATTGGGATGGTTGGGGCTGTCGGCATAATGCTGGGTTTCCAGGGCAATGCCGGCGAAGGGCCCGTAATAGGAATCGCCATGCCCCTTCTGACCCAGGTTCTGCCCGGTATAGCACTGAATGCCGGGCTGGTCGGAGAACACCCGCATGACGCGCCCGGATTTTTCCTCTTCCAGCACGGCCATTTCCCGCATACCCTCGCCGGGGACGCAATAGTTGCAGTCATAGCCGTTCACATTGTCAATCTCGTGGCAGACATCCCGCTTGGACAGCCCGTCTGCAATGGTGCGGCCTGTCCGCAGATCCAGCGGCGTGCCCTCCACATCCTTGAAATTGCCCGTGGGGATGAGCAAATCGGTGGTTTCGGTGATCTGAGAGGCATGAATGGTGACCTTATGGTTCAGGATATCCCCTTCCCCTGCCAGATTGAAATAGGCGTGATTGGTCAGATTGACCACCGTATCCTTGTCCGACTGGGCGCGGTAGCGGATGGTCAGGTTATTTTCGTCATCCAAAGAGAAGGTGACCTGCAGGCGCATTTTGCCGGGGAAGCCCTCCTCCATGTCATGGGAAACGTAGGTCAACAGCACGCTGTCCTCATGCTCATCCTCCAGTATGTCGCTCTGGAACCACTTGAACATGAAGCTTTCCCGCCCGCCGTGCAGGCAGTTGCCGTTATTGTTCTTGAACAGGTGATATTCCACGCCGTTCAGGGTGAATTTGGCATCCCCGATGCGGTTGGCATAGCGGCCGACTGTCGCCCCCACGGAGGCATGGGGCGCCATGTATTCCTCCAATGTGTCGAACCCCAGGCAGACATCGGCAAAATTGCCCTGCTTGTCCGGCACCTTGATGGAAACCAGATGAGCGCCGAAATCCAGCACGGAAACCTCAGCACCTGAGGCATTTTTCATGGTAAACAGGGTCATTTCCCGGCCTGTCAGATCCCGGCCGAAGGGCTTTTTGGTGATGCTCATGATGATTTACTCCTTTATCGAATTGAGAAAGCGATTGAGGTCGGACTGATTTTTCAGCACAACGGTCTTTTGGGGATAGCGGGCTTGCTCGGCCAGATAGCGTTTCCTGATTTCCTTTTTTCTTCCGTCAATCAAAATCCAGCGGATGAATTCGGCATCCAGCTTTTCGTTGCATCCCTCGCTCATATCGGGGCGGGATGTCCCCTTGTATTTCCGGTACCTTTTCCATGCCCGGTGCAGACAGCTAAGGCGGGGAAAAAGCATCTGAATAATCAGATCGGCCTCCTCAAGCCGCCTGTTTCGCTCCAGATTGGAATAGTTCCCGTCAATCACCCAGGCGGCATGGGTTGCCATGAATTGAGCCACAAGCTGCTTTTTTTCCTCTGAAGGCCGGGTTTGCCATCCGGGCAGGAACTGCACCCTGTCCAGATGAAGCGCCTCGATGCCGTAATGCCTGGCCAGACACCCGGCCAATGTGGATTTGCCCGATGCGCTGTAGCCTAAAATTGCAATCTTCATGGCCTTTTACAGGCTCTGGCACTGGGCCAGCGTTCTGTTTTTGTACTGCAGATCCCCCGTAATTTCCTGCAAAACCTGGATGCCCTCCGGGAAATGATCGGGCGTTTCATCCGAATAGACGAACAAAACGGCGCGGGTCGTGCTGAAGGGATAGACATCGATTTCCCAGCGCAGGTTGCCGAAAATGAAGCGATACTTGGTCTTATGCACGGCATGCAGCATGGGATCGCCCTCCATCAGCAGGGCAATGTATTCCTTTTCGCTGATGGGCTTTTCGGTGACATAGGTCTGCCCGTTTGGCATGGTATGCTTATCGGTATAGAAATACAGGTAATCGTCCCCGCTGCGCTGCTGGCGGACACGCCGCTCCACCCCCGGCTGGGTCAGGCGCAGATAGGTCTGCATCATATCCAGCTGGGCGGCCGCATATTTTTGCGCAAGCTGCTCCATATCGGGCATCTCAATCAGGTACTTGTGCTTGGCCACAACGGGCTCGGGCTGACCGACAATGCGGCAGATTTCCCGGATCGCCCGGTTGATTTTCTCCTCAAAATTCACCGAATTGTCAATCACCCGCAGGTTGGGATGCCCTGACCAGGCCCTGAGGGTGCGGTCATCCATTTCCCGGGCATACTCCAGGGATTCCGTGCGGGCGGCATTGCCCAGATTATAGGCAAATTCCGCCCCCTTTGCGCAGGTGACCAGATGCAGCACGGCATCGTAATGGTCACGCATCTGCTCCGGGGTGCGCCCGTCCACCCGGGCAAGCATCCGGGTGAAATCCTCATCCGAAATGTATGCCCGGTTGTCCAGCACGGCCCGGTCATAGAGAATCAGTATGTTCTCCTCGGGCACAATGGGTACGGCATTGAGGGCAAGCTTTTCCTTATGCAGCTGATCGGCCGTCACGAAATCCTGAAAGGCCAGCATGGACATGCATTCCCCAAAGGGCGCCAGCCCAAAGCCCGAGATCAGCTCGGTGGCCGATTCGGGGATGGTGATGACCCGCCAGCCGTCCTCTTTTTTGAATTCCTTCAATACCCGGCTGACCAGCGTTGTTTTTCCGGCTGCCGGTCCGCCGGTCAGCACGATTTTGGTTACCCTTTTTGACATAACAAATTCCCCTGCAGGTATAGAATCAGACGGCACCCTGGGCGGACATGGCCTGTGCCACCTTCAGGAAGCCGGCAATATTGGCGCCCACAACGAAATTGCCGGGCGCGCCGTATTCCTCGGCGGCCTTGTCGATGGAGGCAAAGATGTTTTCCATGATGGTGCGCAGCTTTTCGTCCACCTCTTCAAAGGACCAGGAAAGGCGCAGGGAGTTCTGGCTCATTTCCAGTGCGCTGACCGATACGCCGCCTGCGTTGGCTGCCTTGCCCGGCACAAAGAGAATGCCGCTCTTTTGCAGATATTCGGTGGCATCGGCCGTGGTGGGCATATTGGCACCCTCGGTGACGGACAATACGCCGCCGGCCACAAGGGCCTTTGCGCTTTCCAGATCCAGCTCATTCTGCGTGGCGCAGGGCATGGCCAGGTCGCACTTCACGGTCCAGATGCCCTTGCAGCCCTCGGTATAGACGCTGCCGGGAACACGGGCGGCATATTCCTTGATGCGGCCCCGCTCCACTTCCTTGATTTGCTTGATGACGGACAGGTCAATGCCCTTTTCATCCACCACATAGCCGTTGGAATCGCTCATGGCAACCACCTTTGCGCCCAGTTCGGTGGCCTTTTGGGCGGCATAGATGGCTACGTTGCCGGAGCCCGAAACAACCGCCCTTTTGCCCTCCATGGTCTGCCCATACTTGCGCAGCAGGGCACGGGTCAGGTAGCACAGACCAAAGCCGGTGGCCTCCTTGCGGGCCAGGGAGCCGCCAAAGGGGATGCCCTTTCCGGTGAAAACGCCCTCATACAGCCCGGTCAAACGCTTGTAATAGCCGTAGAAATAGCCCACCTCACGGGCACCTACGCCGATATCCCCGGCCGGGACATCCTCGTCCTTGCCGATGTATTTATACAGCTCGCTCATGAAGCTCTGGCAAAAGCGCATGACCTCCATATCGGACTTGCCCTTGGGGTCGAAATCGCTGCCGCCCTTGCCGCCGCCGATGGGCAGGCCGGTCAGGGAATTTTTCAGAACCTGTTCAAAGCCCAGGAATTTCATGATGGACAAATTGACGCTGGGATGGAGGCGCAGGCCGCCCTTGTAGGGGCCGATGGCGTTGTTATACTGCACCCGATAGCCCCGGTTGACCTGCACATTGCCCTTGTCATCCACCCAGGGAACACGGAACAGGATCACCCGGTCGGGCTCTACAAAGCGTTCCAGCAGCCCCTGCTTTTCGTATTCCGGATGCTTGTCAAACACGGGGGAAATGGATTCGAGAATTTCCTTTGCCGCCTGCAAAAATTCCTTTTCGTGGCTGTTGCGTGCCACAAGACCCTCATAAACCCGCTGTACGTATGCGTTCATCTGACTGATCCTCCTGAAATTTATTTTGACTCCCGAGAGTATACCCAAATGCCTTGATGGTTGCTCCCTTATTTTACGCAATTTTTTGCCGTTTTGCAATAGAAAAACAAAGGAAAAACAGTTAAATTGAAATTTTTTTGCGAAACGGTTGACAAGAAGGGCATCTGTTGCTATAATACTGGCATCATCTTCTGAGGAGGTTTGTCCTGGATGGACGCAGACAGTAGCATACCCCGATCTTTATTTGTGATTTTCCTGCTCATTGTGTTGGGCGGGCTGTTTGCCGCATGCGAAACTGCCTTTTCAAGCTGCAGCCGTGTGCGGCTTTTGTCGTGGGCGGATGACGGGAAAAGCGGCGCAAAGCGGGCGCTGAGGATACTGGAAAAGTTCGACAAGGCCATCATCACCCTGCTGATTGGCACCAATGTGGTGCACGTGGTGGCCGCCGCGCTGGCCGCCGTGCTGATGGTTTCCCTGGTGGGGGATGCGGCAGGCTCGGTGCTGAGCACGGTGATTATGACGCTCCTGGTTTTCATTTTCAGCGAAACCATTCCGAAAAACATCGCCAAGGTGCGCTGCGACGAGGCCGCCTGCTTATTTTCCGGACCGCTGTATGGGCTGATGATTGTGCTGACCCCGGTGGCCTGGCTTTTCACCGGGCTGAGCAATCTGATGAAAAAGCTGTTTAAAACAAAGCAGGACGCCCCGGCCATGACCGAGGATGATTTTACCACCATGATCGAAACCATTGAGGACGAGGGCGTGCTGGAGGCAGATGAAAGCGAGCTGATTCAGTCGGCCGTGGAGTTTACCGACCGCACGGTCAGCGAAATTCTGACCCCCCGGGTGCAGATCGTGGGGCTTGATCTGGAGGAATCGGACGAGCGGAATCTGACCCGGATTTTGTCCGAAAAGTATACCCGCATGCCCGTTTTCAAGCATGATCTGGATCATATCGTGGGCATTCTCAACACCAAGCAGTATTTGCAGTGCAAGCTGGAAAACCCGGAAAACATGCCCTCCATCCGTGCCCTGATGGCCGAGCCCTATTACATCAAGGGGGATATGGGGATGCATAGCCTGGTGGAGGAAATGCGCAGCCGCCAGATGCATCTGGCTATCGTGCAGGATGAGTGGGGCGGCACGGCCGGGCTTGTGACATTAGAGGATTTGCTGGAGGAACTGGTGGGCGATATCTGGGATGAGGACGAAAAGGAGCAGGCCCGGGCCGCGCTCAAAAAGGAGGCCGCCCAATGACCACGCTGCTGATTTGTCTGGTAATTTTCCTGATCGCCTGCTCTGCCTTCTTTTCCGCCTCCGAAATCGTTTATTCCACTGCCTCCAAGCCCCGGATCAAGTATGAGGCGGATAACGGCAACGGAAAGGCCAAAAAGGCGCAAAGCATTATCAACGATTACACCTCGGCTCTATCCACCATTTTGGTGGGCAACAATCTGGTGAACATTGCCGCCACCACGGCGGTGACCTATCTGTGCGTGCATGTGTGGTTTTCGGGCAATGCCGCGGCGGAAACCTATGCCGAATTGATCTGCACCCTGATGCTGCTCATATTCGGAGAAATCTGCCCCAAGCTGATTGCGGCCGACCATGCAAACGGCCTGGCACTGGGTTTATCCGGGCTTTTGCAGGGCTTTATGACCATTTTCAAGCCCGTTGTGTATCTGGTGGGCAAGCTTGTGTCCGCCTTGAGTCCCCTGTGGATGCCCAAGGGCGGGGAGCAGGCCATCACGGATGAGGAATTGACCATGGTGGTGGACTCCATTCAGGAGGATGGGGTCATTACCGAGGCCGAGGGCGATCTGATTAAATCGGCCATTGAATTCCGGGAAACCGAGGCGCACGAGATCATGATTCCCCGGGTGGATATTCTGGCCTATAATATCGAAGACCCCATTTCGGAAATTTTGTCCAATAAGGATGCCCTGACCTTCTCCCGCATCCCCGTTTACCGGGAAACGAGGGATCATATCATCGGCATTTTGCCTACCAAGGTGCTGGTCAAGGCTGTATTGGCCAACGGGCAGGAAAATATTGACGTGGAGCAGATGCTGCTGGAGCCCATGTTCGTGCATATGACCAAGAATATCGGGGATATTTTGCGGGAAATGCGGGAAAAACAGGCGCATATGGCCATCGTGCTGGATGAATACGGCGGCACCATGGGTTTGCTCACCATGGAGGATATTCTGGAGGAAATCGTGGGGGAAATCTACGACGAAACGGACGAGGTAGAGCCCCAGGAGGTGGTGGAGGTCAAGGAGGATACCTTTATTTTGCAGGGCAGCACCAATGTGCAGGATGCCTTCAGCGAGATGGAGTATACCCCCCGGGATTTCGAGAGCGAATACACCACCCTTTCGGGCTGGATTACCGAAAAGCTGGATCGTTTCCCCAAGGCGGGGGATTCCTTTGAGTTCGAAATGCTGACCGTTACCGTGCTTTCGGTGGATGATAAGCTGGTGGATCAGGTGCGCATCACGGTCCGCAGGGAGGATGCGTGACACATCTTTGCCATAAAATTTGACTATACATTTCAGGCAATTTGTTGTAAAATAATCCCTGCAGAACGGATTTCGGAGGGATTTGCTTTGTATACACAGCAGGATTATGAAAAGGTTCACGGACAGAGAACAAAGAGGCTTTGGTTTTTGATTGTGCCCATGATTTTTGTGCTGGGCGGCATCATCTGGAGCTTTATTGCCCGGATCGAGTGGCTGACCATGACGCTGACCGTGCTGGGCGGTGCCGTATTCATCTTTGTTTTCTGCATGTTTATTTCGCCCTTGATTGCCTATGAAAGGCATTTGCAGATTGCCCTGCATGGCCGCACCAGGGTGACGAAGGGCACCTTCAAGGAGATGGGCGATACCGATGTATTGCGGGAGGGCGTGCGGTTCTATCCCCTGATGATTTCGGTTGGCAATCCCCAGGATGAGGAGGACGACAGGCTGTTTTATTTCGATGCCAATTTGCCCCGTCCCGATTTCAAGGAGGGGGACAGCCTGACCATTACCGCCCATGACAAATATATGACGGCATACGAGAAGGCTTGAGCTATGCAAAATAACGCATGTATTCTGGTTTGTGTCACAACGCAGAAAAGCTGCGCCCGTCTCATTCACCGGGGACGGGAGCTGGCGGTGGAGCATTTTCTGCCGCTGAAGGTCATTCATGTGTCGGGCGGCGTGACCATGATGGGCAATCCGGACATTGCAGGCGGTCTGGATTATTTGTATGCCCAGGCAAGAGAATGCAATGCGGAAATGGAAATCCTGTTCGGCACGGATATCAAGAGCCGGATTTGCGCCTTTGCCCGGGAGCATCATGCGCGGTACATTGTGCTGGGGCGTGCTGCCACTGAGGAGGTACAGGCTGCCTTTGCCGCTGCGCTTTGCCGGCTTTTGCCCGGGGTCGAGTTCGTATTTTGCGAGTGAAACGGAGTGCTTTGATGAAATTCAGGCTGCTTTCCACCTACCGCGGCCTTCGGCGTGAAATCTATGTGCTGTTTATCGGCCGGGTTATGACAAACATGGGCTCTATGATTTGGCCCATGTTTACTTTGATTATGAACCGCAAGCTGGGGTTTGATGCCACCACCATTGCGGCCTGTCTGCTGATTTATTCCCTGGTCAGCCTGCCCATCAGCCTGGCTGGCGGGAAGCTGGCCGATGCGGTCAGCAAAAAGAATATCATTGTAATCTGCGATTTGGTATCGGTGGCGGGCTATGTGTACTGCGCCTGTGTGCCTGTCACCATCCCGTCCATGATTGTGTTTGCCTTTTCTTCCCTGTTTCAGTCAATCGAAATGCCCGCCTATGATGCGCTGGTGGCTGACCTGACGGCCACAAAGGACAGGGACAGGGCCTATTCCCTCAGCTATCTGGGCAATAATCTGGGGCTTGTGCTTTCTCCCACCATCGGGGGGATTTTGCTGGAAAATCATCTGAATTTGGCCTTTCTGATCAGCGGACTGTCCATTTTGCTCAGCACCGGGCTTATTTTTGCGCTGATCCGGGATGAACACCGGGAGGAGGATCATTCCGCCCAGGCCGTTTACGAGCAGAGCACGGAGCAAAAAGCATCGGTGTTTTTACTGCTTCGCAAGCGTCCCGTCCTCTCTATGTTCATTGTGCTTGATGCCATGTACACCCTGGTTTATGTCATGTACAACTACATCATGCCCCTTGATTTGAGCGCCCTTTACGGGGAAAACGGCTCGGTGCTGTTCGGCACCATGTCCAGCGTGAACTGCATTGAGGTGGTTTTGTGCACTGCGCTGATTACCCGGCTGCTTGTCCGCCTGCCGGATACGGGGAAAATGCTGACAGATCAGGGGCTGGTGATCCTCGGCTATCTCATTTTTATGCTGTTTGCCGGCAGTGTCCCGCTGTGCTATGTCGCCATTATCGTTTTTACCTTTGGGGAAATTATCGGCACGCTGGGGGCAACGCCCTATATCACCAAGCGCATTCCCTCGACCCACCGGGGCAGGTTTCTGGCTGTTCAGACCATGGTTTGCAACCTGTTCAGCGGGGTTGTGCAGCTGTTTATCGGCATTGTGTATGACAAGTGCAGCTCGGGGCTGACCTGGCTGATTGTGATTGGCATTGGCTGCGCCGTGATGGCGGGAATGCTGATTTTGCGCAAACTGGATCAAAGGGAGTATCCCGCCCTGTATGAGGATCATTTTTCTGCTTGACAGGCGGGGGGAAAACTGGTAAAATCTCGCTGAACAGAATAGGCGGCCTGAAACGATACATGCGGTGTCCTGACGGATGCGTAAGTCTGATTACGAACACGGCGAATCGTTTCGGTGGCCGTCTTTTTGTATCTATGAAAGTGAGGATTTCTCATGCCCGATTCCAAGTTTAAGAAAGCGATGTTTGCCCTGATGACCGTGATTATCACCGTTCATGCCTATGTGTTCTACAGCCTGTATGTGGTCAATGGATCTGCTTTGATGGCGGCCACCGGACAAAGCAGCGTGCTGGGTGCCATCAATGCGCAGGGCGGGGTGATGATGTTCGGCGCGATGGTGCCCATCTGGGCGATTGTGCTGATTGAATTTGCCTTTGCCTTTTCGCTGGAAATGCTGGTGGGTCAGCCCAATTCCTTCCGCCTGGCAGCCAAATGCTTTGACCCTGCCTCCACCCACCCCGTGCTGTTTGAAACGGCGGTTATTTCGGCAACCGTTGGAATCATGTGCCCGGTCATGAGCTTCATTGCCGCCTGGATGTATTATCCCTACTACATGCCCTTCAGCATCTGGACATTGCTGGCCAACTGGCTGAAGCTGGTGTGCTTCAACTTCCCCTTTGCGTGGTTTACGCAGGTGTTTTTTATTCAGCCTCTTGTCCGGGCGATTTTCAAGCGTACCTTCGGCCGGGAAAAGAAGGCCTGATGCTCTCCTGACGAAAAAGAATCCCCCTTTTCAGGGAGATTCTTCTTCATTTTGCAGGCTGGATAAAAATTCCTTGATCCGCAGGGAGGCCGCATAGACGGCCTTCTTTTTTTCGCCCGATTCGGTGAGAAGGCTCATGGCCTCATGCAGATCGGTGCCATCCAGCATTTGCTCAAACAATCGGGCCTCCAGGGAGGACTCAGAGACAATCGGGCGCTCCTCTTTTTTGACAGCCCGCAGATCCAGCACAACGCAGTACTCGCCCTTTTCGCTTTTTTCATTGCTTTTGAGGGCATCCAGCACTTTTTCCGGCGTTCCCCGGATTGTCAGCTCATGCAGCTTGGTCAAATCGCAGCTGGCAGACACCATGGCACCGGGCAGCGTCTCACAGACGGCCTCCATCAGGTCAATGATGCGGAAGGGGGATTCGTGAATGACCGCCCCCTGCAGACCGACCATGGAACGCAGCTTTTCCCGCAGATCCTTTTTTTCTCTGGGCAGGAAGCCGAAAAAGGTGAACTCGGTGAAATCGAACCCGCTGACGGACACGGCGCAGGCCATGGCACAGGCTCCGGGCACGGCGACCACCGGGATGCCCGCCTGGGCGCACAGGTGCACCAAATGAGTTCCCGGGTCTGAAATGCCCGGAGTTCCCGCATCGGTGACCAGCGCCACATCGATCTGTTCCTCCTGCATCCGGCTGACGATCTGCTCGGCCTTGCCCTGCTCGTTATGCCGATGGCAGCTGGTCATGGGGGTATGAATATCGAATCGGCTTGCCAGCTTCATGGTGACCCTGGTATCCTCTGCGGCGATGAGGGACACGCTTTTGAGGGTTTCAATGGCCCGTGGACTCATGTCGGACAGATTGCCGATGGGCGTAGCGACAACATACAGCATCACAGCTTTTCGGCCACCCGCAGCGTAGCGGAATGTGCGCGGCCGTTCCTTTCGATTTCTTCTTGGGTGGGGCGGATGGCGCCGCCTCCCAGCACCCGGGCAATGGGCTTTCGGCCGCATACGCAAACAGGCGCCTTGGGGGGACAGATGCAGGGATTTTGCATGGTGCGGAAGGCACGCTTGACCAGGCGATCCTCAATGGAATGGAAGGTGATGACGCACAGCCTGCCCCCCGGCCTGATGCAGTCCATCCAGTCATTCAGCGCCTGCTCCAGGGGGCGCAGCTCATCATTGACCGCAATCCGAACCGCCTGAAAGGTGCGCCTGGCCGGATGCCCCTCATCCTTGCGCCGAACGGCCTTGGGGATGGCGGCATCCACCACCCGCACCAAATCAAAGGTGGTTTTGAGGGGCTGTTCAGCGCGCATTTCCACCAGTATTTTGGCAATCCGCGCCGCCCATTTTTCATCCCCGTAATCGTACAAAATCCGGGTGAATTCCTGCTGGGAAACGGTGTTGACATACTCGGCTGCGGTCATGCCCTGCCCCATATCCATCCGCATATCAAGGGGGGCATCCTCATGGTAGGAAAATCCCCTGAGGGGGGTGTCCAGCTGGTAGGAGGAGACCCCCAAATCCAGCAGCCCGCCGTCCAACAGAGTGCCCGCCGGCAACAGCGCCTTTATGTCATGAAAATTGCCGTGCAGCGGATGAAAGCCGGGATAATCCTTCAGCCTATCTGTGGCCGCGCGGATGGCATCCATGTCCCGGTCAATGCCGTACAGCGTGCCGCTGCCCATTGCCTGCAATATCTTCTCGCTGTGTCCGCCGCCGCCCAGCGTGCCGTCCGCAAAGCAGCCCCCGGGCATGGGGGAGAGGTATTCCAGCACCTCGCTTGCCATGACCGGCTCATGATGAAATTCCATGCTTTAATCTCCCTTGCCGCACGGCAGAGAAAGGCTCATACCGTGCGGTTATAATAGGAACAAAGTGATTATTTTTGATTACAGCTCTTTGATTAGAGCTCTTCAATGCGCTTGAGCAGGGTTTTGAGCACCTGCCGGTTGCTTTCCAGCTTTTCCTTTTCCTTGTTGACGAGAGCCTCAGGCGCCTTGGCGATAAAGCCCTGATTGGCCAGCTTGCCCTCGGAACGCCTGATTTCGTTTTCCAGATTTTCCTTTTCCTTGGTCAGGCGAGCCTTTTCCTTTTCCAGATCCACCAGATCGCCCAGCGGGATGAACAGCTCGCCCGCAGGGGAGACTGCACCCACGGTTTTGCCCTCGGCGGACTGATCGGCACTCAGGATTTCCAGGGCAGACACATTGGCCAGACGCTTGAAGTACACCTCAGAGCCGGCGATTGTCTCCTGCCAGCCCTCGGCGGGGCGCACCATCAGCCGTGCCTTATGGCCGGGCTGCACATTCATTTCGCTGCGCAGGTTGCGGATGGAGCGCACCATTTCCATAATGCCCTCCATTTTGCCTGCATCCAGGGGGAAATCCAGGCTGCTGTCATACACCGGCCAATCGGCCAGCATGCAGCTTTTTTCGGCATTACCGGGCAGATTTTTGTATACCTCCTCGGTGATGAAGGGCATGAAGGGGTGCAGCAGGCGCAGCAGTCCGCTCAAAACGGTCTGCAAAACCGCCCGGACAGCCGCCTTGCGTTCCGGGTCATCCCCCAGCAGTCCGCCCTTGGCCAGCTCGATATACCAGTCGCAGAACTCGCTCCAGATGAAGTCATACAGCTTCTGGGAAGCCAGACCAAAGTCCGCCTCCTCCATATAGGCCGTGATATCCCGCACAGCACTCTGGTATTTGGTCAAAATCCACTTGTCCGCCGCTTCCAGCTTCTTGCCCTCCAGCGTTTCCACGCCGTCCAGATTCATCAGCACAAAGCGGGAGGCATTCCACACCTTATTGGCAAAATTCCGAGACATTTCCAGTTTTTCCTGGGAATAGCGGGTATCATTGCCCGGGCTGATGCCCATAACCAGGCAGAAGCGCAGGGCATCGGCGCCGTACTGGTCAATGACCTCCAGCGGGTCAATGCCGTTGCCCAGGGATTTGGACATTTTGCGTCCCAGGGCATCCCGCACCAGGCCGTGGATCACCACCTTGCGGAAGGGCACATCCCCTGTATGCTCCAGACCGGAGAAAATCATGCGGGCCACCCAGAAGAAGATGATATCAAACCCGGTGACCAGCACATCGGTGGGATAGAAATACTTGAGATCCTCTGTCTGGTCGGGCCAGCCCAGCGTGGAGAAGGGCCACAGGGCGGAGGAAAACCAGGTGTCCAGCACATCCTCATCCTGGTGCAGATGGGTGCAGCCGCACTTGGGGCAGACGGTGGGATCCTCTCTGGAAACGATGGTTTCGCCGCATTCATCGCAGTACCAGGCGGGAATTCTGTGTCCCCACCACAGATGGCGGGAGATGCACCAGTCCCGGATGTTCTCCATCCAGTTCAGATAGACCTTGGAGAAGCGTTCGGGGACAAACTGGGTTCTGCCGTCCTTGACACACTCGATGGCGGGCTTGGCCAGCGGCTCCATTTTGACGAACCATTGGCGGGAGACCATGGGCTCAACCGTGGTATGGCAGCGGTAGCAGGTGCCTACCTCATGCTTCAGGGGCTCAATGGACTTGAGGTTGCCCGACGCCTGCAAATCCTTTACGATTTCCTTGCGAGCCTCGTCCGTGGTCATGCCGGCATACTTGCCGCAATCCAGCACATAGGGCTCGTTGACCGAGGCCTTGCCCGAGGCAAACAGCTCGTCATTTTCCTGCTTGTCCTGCGCGCCGGTCATATGGCCGTCATAGGTGAACACCCGCACGATGGGCAGATTGTGCCGCTGACCCACTTCAAAGTCATTGGGGTCATGGGCGGGGGTAATCTTGACAACGCCCGTGCCCTTTTCCATGTCGGCATGCTCATCGCAGACAATGGGGATTTCCCGGTGAATCAGCGGCAAAATCACATGGCAGCCATGCAGATGCTTGAACCGTTCATCCGCCGGGTTCACCGCCACGGCGGTATCGCCCAGCATGGTTTCGGGGCGGGTGGTGGCCAATTCCAGCATCTCGCCCGTTTCCTTGACCGGATAGAGCAGATGCCAGAAATTGCCCTCTTTTTCTTCATACTCCACCTCGGCATCCGAAATGGAGGTCTGGCAGCAGGGACACCAGTTGACCAGCCGGTTGCCCCGGTAAATCAGACCCTTTTCGTACAGCCGCACGAAGACCTCCCGCACAGCCCGGGAGCAGCCCTCATCCATGGTGAAACGCTCTCTGGACCAGTCGCAGCTGGTGCCCAGGCGGCGCAGCTGGCGGGTAATGCGCCCGCCGTATTCCTTTTTCCAGTCCCAGGCACGGCGGAGGAATTCCTCGCGCCCCACCATTTCCTTGGTCAGCCCCTCCTGACGCATCTTATCCACGATTTTGACCTCGGTGGCGATGGAGGCATGATCCGTGCCGGGCAGCCAGAGGGTGGCATCCCCCTTCATGCGATGGAAGCGCACCAGGGCATCCTGCAGGGTATCGTCCATGGCATGGCCGATGTGCAATTGTCCCGTGATGTTGGGCGGGGGCATAACGATGGTGAAGGGCTTTTTATCCGGGTCACGGTGGGCTTCAAAGGCACCGGACTCCTCCCACTGGCGGTAGGTCTGGCTTTCAATCGCCTGGGGATTGTAGGTTTTTTCCATAGAAAAGGTCTGATTCTGATCACTCATAAGCTGTCTCCTTATCTGAAGCCCTGCCCTCAATGGCAAGGCGGATTGCTTCTTACAGGATTAATATGACGACAAACAGGATGAGTGCGATGCACAGCACCCCGATTTTGATGCAGAGGCTGACCCTTTTGCATTTATTTTCGTCATCCGGGATGAATTTGGCGGCAATTTGCTCTGAAAAGAAATTGCAGACCATCAGCAGCATCAATACGACTAATTCGACGATTTTCAGGGGCTCCATCCGATTCCCTCCCGTAAAAAAGACGCTCCGTCCTCATCAAAAAGGACGGAGCGACCCGTGGTACCACCTTCATTTACAGCCAAGCTGCCTCATTGCGTGATATCGGACGCGACCCGCGCAAAAGCTGCGACCCTGGGCAGGCGACCCTTCAAGCGTTCCATACCGGATGGTCTTTCAGCCGTTGAACCATCTCTCTGAAGCGGTGAAACCCTTTACTTCCTCCCGCACAATGGGGCATATATCCCCTGTTTTCCGGAAAACGGGGGTGCCGAAACGAAAAGAGATTACTTGTCTTCCTCTTGAGCGATAACCTGACGGCCATCGTAGTAGCCACAATGCTTGCAAACGCGATGAGCCAGCTTGAACTGATGGCACTGCGGGCACTCAACGATGCCGGGCAGGCTCAGCTTCCAGTTAGCACGACGGCTGCGGCCGCGGGCTTTGGAAATTTTCCCCTTCGGTACTGCCATGTTTACACCTCCTGATCCTCTTTCAGCAATTGCTGCAATGCCGAGAAAGGATGCTCCTTGGGCGATTCTATCCGGCAAGCATGCGAATAATTGGTTGGTGTGCCTTCTGCCTTGCACCCGCCGATGCACTCAAAGCGGATGGGCAATTCCAGCACAGCCAGTGTCAGCGCCAGTTGAGACAGATCCACCTTGGACCCCTCAAAGGCGGGACGGTCAAATTCCTCCGTCATATCCTCGGTTTTGCGGTCAACGTGCGTGTACATCTCGTCAAACGCCACGTCGATGTTCAGCGTGACATCCTCCAGACACAGCGCGCACTTTCCGTGTGCAATGGCCTGCAACTGACCATGAAGCCGCAGACTGTCCCCGACGACCATGTATTTCCCTTCCAGCCTGACCGGCTCATCGAAGGTCACCAGATCGCCGAAAATCTCCTGCGGAGGAATGGCTTCCTCATGAGAGAAAGGAAATTCCTGGGCAGGCTGTCTCAGCCCTTGCGATACATCCAGCAGCATTCCAATCCCCTCCAATCGGACCTGAACATTATACGCCTATTCTGCGGACTTGTCAACTATTTATTTGACCTGCAGGATTGAAAAATAGCCGAAAAAATCATATTTCCGTTTTTTCGCCCTTCGCCCCGCTCAGGGCTGGCGATGCTGGTTGATCATCTTCACCAGCTCGCCGACGGTGCAGCCGGGGGCTTTTTTGAAGGAGGAATGCAGCGTTTTTTGATCCCCGACAAACACAACGCTTCCAAACAGCCGCCTGGAGGCATCCGGGGGAATGGGCATGCCTTGCACGGCTTTTCGGCTGTCGTCCGGGAAAAGGTTCACCGGCAGCCAGACGATCATGCCCACGGTCAAATCAGGCAGGGCATAATGCTCCTTTTCCAGCGCGTCACATTCCTTTGCAGCGCAGCACATCACGCAGGGCCCGGCGCTCTTTACAAAAATTTTATCCAGAATCAGCAGCCCCCGTGTGCCAAAGGAGGAGGAATAGAGGTAAAAATCTCCGGGCTTTGCCCCATTGAGCGCCCCAAAGTCCTTCTTTTTCAGGGCATAGCGCAGCAGATTCAGCGTAATCGTGTCCCGCTTGATCTTTTCCTCCGGAATATTTTCTTCCCGCAGGCATTTTTGCCAGACGCCCTTGCCGATCAGGTTCATGGCCGCTGACTCTATATCGCCGAAATCGTTTTTTTCCGCACACCGGCAGGCGGCAAGCGCATAAACGATTTCGCACAAGGCCATCTGCTTGCCGGTCCACTCCCGTTCATGGCCGCTCATGATCTGGGCGCAGCACAAATCAGGCGGATAGGGTTTCGCCCGCAGTGCCTCATATTCATCGCAAATCTGATTAAACAGGGGGGTATCCAGTGAGTAAATCATTTTTTTTCACCTGCTGATTTCATCCAGTGTCATGCCGAATCCGGGCACGCATTCCTCCATAAAATCCCTGACATAGGGCAACTCAATCCGGTCAATGGATGCCTTGATGGACAAGGCGGCGCTGTCAAATTCCCTGTTGCCCGCCTTTTGCTCCTCGATACACTTGATATAGGCGCTGATTTTGTCGGCCGCCTTGACAATTTTCCATTCCGGGCTGCTTTCATCATGGCAAATCAGCGGCCTGTAGGGCTCCTGCAGATCATCGGGCAGCATGGAAAGCAGCTTTTCATTGGCCATTTCCTCCAGGCTGGCATACTCCCCGGCGATCCGGGGATTGTGGTGCTTGACGGGCGTTGGCATATCCCCGGTAATGACCTCGCTGCCGTCATGATAGACCGCAAGGGCCATAATCTGCCCCGCATCAAAATGCTCATCATATCTGCCATTGGCCAGCAGCGCCAGGGCGTGGGCAATCATAGCGGTCTGCAGCGCATGCTCCATGTCATTTTCGGGCATGGTATTGCGCATCAGTCCCCAGCGGTTGATGTAGCGCATCCGGTTCATATAGGCAAAAAAATGATGCGGCATGTTACACCTCACATCCCATATCAATCAGAAACCGGGGATTTGTTTCCTCTGCCCGTTTGCAGGACAAATCAAACCCCGTCATCCGCATTCCCTGGCGGGTCAGGAAGGCATACGCCCCGGTATTTTCGCTGGAAAGGCGCAGGGTCAGCCCCCGGCAGCCCAGATACCTGGCCTGAGCCTTTCCCTTGCTCAGCAAAAGCGAGCCATACCCTCTTCTGCGATACCCTTCAAACACCAGCAAATCCATCACATGCAAAAACCCACTTTCCCGGGGACAAAGCTGAATGACCCCGGAAAGCCGCCCCTCGTTATCGACCAGCCCAAAGGCGGATGCATCGGCCGCCTGCTTGGGATACAGGCAGGTGACAAAGGTGATATGCAGCCTGTCTGCCGGATGCTTTTCCAGAAAAAAAGCGGGCATGCCCTCCGCTTTTTCCTCCCGGACGAACAGGCGGGATGTGCTGTCAAAGGAGTAGTTCAGGGGCTTTCCGGCATACCTATCCCTGGCCAGCTGAATAATCTGCATATCATCTCTCCCTCATCCACCCTGAAAAACCCTGCATCTATTTGCGATACAGGGTGATTGCTGCCGGGAAATATCCGGTTAATCGGCAAAATAGGCGCGCATGAATTCGGGCGCAGTTTCGGCATCCACACTGGCGGAAATGACGAAATTTACATTCCTTTTTGCGCTCAGCACGGCCAGGCGCTCAAACAGATCCTTTGTGTTTTCGGCGTCCGTTTTGACCAGCTTCATAAAGGCATCCACATAGATGCAGCTGATGTCAAAATTCTGTGCCAGCATGCCGCAAATAAAGCCGTAGAACATATCGGGACTGCAGACACCATAGTCACCGGCATTGACAAAGCGGATCTCGTGCCGCACATCGAACATATAGCGGTTGTCATCGTCCACAAAAAGGATATCGCCCTTCTGTTCCTTGATGGCCTGATTCGCCAGATCGAGAATCTGCTTGGTCTTGCCCGACCCCCTGGTGCCGTGGATAATCTGTATCATATGAAATTCCCCCTTTTCCGTGTTACCGTGTTTATTATACACGATTTTTCCATTTTTTTCCAGTCTTTTTCTGTACAAATCTTGTATTTTTTATGAAGAATCGGTCAATTATTTTTTGTGCCGCCCCAGCTCCAGTCCGTGGAGGGCAGGTCGTTCATCACATCGGGGTACACGCCTGATTTTTTCAGCGCAAAGCCCAGATCCATCGCCCAGTCATGGCCGCCGCTGGGGACGATGACATGCTCGACGGTCACGGTCAGTCCCTCCTCCTGCGGCATAATGCTGTTGACCAGCGGGAATTCGGTCTGATGGACGGTGGCCTTCAGCTCCTCATACATGGTAACGACCATGGTGTATTCCCCGGGATAAAGGTCTGCCAGCCTGTAATGTCCCCAGGCATCCGTTTCGCACTCGGCGGCCAGCTCCCCGTTTTTGTACATCTGAATGCGGATGCCGGGGATTCCCTTTTCGCCGATATCCTGCATGCCGTTGTTATTCTCATCCAGCCAGGCAAAATCACCGATGGTGCCCGTGGCGCCAAAGCCGATTCCCGTTTCGGCCTTTTCGCCCATGGACAGATAGAAGATTGCCGACTTGCCTGCTTCCCCCTCCGGGGTATCGGCCAGAATGATGGAGGGCTGTTCATCCGATGTGTCCGCCGAGCGGGCAAACAGATGACCCTCGGGCAATACAGCCGAAACGAAGTATTCGTCCGGCTCGAGCCGGGTGAAGGAGAAACGGCCATCCGCATCCGGCACACAGGTTTGCAGCGCCTCATCGGGATTGGATGCCCGGTATAGCGCAATTTCCGGCTCATCCAGCCCTTCCGTGCCCCCGTCCAGCTTCCATACCTGTCCGGACAATTCGCCGTACACCAGCACGCCCAGCTCGAATTCGGTTTCCCCGTCGTCCGAAATGGTCATGAAGGCATACCAGGTATTGCCGCCGGAGGAAGCGCAGGACCCGACAAACACCGTGTCGCTGTCAAGGTCTGCACTCAGATAGTAGCTGCCCGGGATGAGCGCAGGGGTTGTGCACTGCCCGTTTTCATCGCAGGAAAGGTTGGTGATGAGCTGTTTTTGACTGTCCAGCAGGCACAGTTCAAAGCCGTCATACAATGTTTCATCCCCCGTGCGTTCGCCCGCACCGTATTCGTCAAAATACACGGTAATCCGGGCAATACCGGGCTTTGCGGCAATGATTTGCATGCCGCTTTGTACCTCGCCCATGGACAGGGTGATTTCCCCGCTTGAGATTGAAGTATCAGAGGGAGAAGTCAGGGAGCAGGTATCATAGGAGAACACATACCCATCGTCCAGACAGACCTCGGCCTGATAGGTGCCGGGGCGCAGATAGGACAGGCAGAATGTGCCGTCCTGCTCCGTTTCCGTTTCATACACCATTCCCGTTTCGGTGTTTGTCAGGGAAATGGAGGCATAGGCGGGTGCATTTAGATAGGTGGCCGTGCCGGACACCGTGGCGGTGCGGATGATCCCCACATCCGTCAGGCGGCTTTCCGAGCCCATTTGGGCGGTAAAGGCTTCGCTCTGCCAGATGGTCTCATCCGAATCATACAAAAGCGTGTCCTCCGGCAATTCATACAGCACGCTGTAGGTGCCGGGCAGGATGCCCTTGAGGAAGAAATAGCCGCTTTCATCCGTCTGGGTCGTGGTATATTCGGAGAACTGCTCCCCGTTTTCGTCCAGCAGGGTAACGGTAACGCCGCTTTGACCGCCCTGATTGGTGGCCAGCCCGTCCCCGGTCACCAGCACATAGCCAAAGGCGCAGGAGGCCTTGAAAACACCCAGCTGGATATTCTCGGCCGCTTCTCCCTCGCTCAGGGTATAGACATCCGTTTCGCCGTACTGCGCATCCCGGCTGATGACGGCATTATCGCTGCCCGATTCGGAGGCGATGTAGGGGTCATTCAGCACCAGGCGGATTGTCACATCCCCGGGCAGGAGGGGGGAGAGGGTAAACAGCCCGTTTTCATCCGATTGAGCCTGGGCTATTTCCGTGCCGTTTTCGTTGATGGCCAGCACGGTAAAGCCGCCGATACCCGCTTCATTTTCATCCGCCGTGCCGTCATTGTTTTCATCTGCGTACACCCGCCCCGACAGGGAACAGGGGGAAAGGGCAAACGCATTCAGAAGCGTTTCTTCTTCTTCATAAATTTCGCAGGTGCATTCGATGGATTGGAGGGCATATTCCGATATAAAGTCATATTCCTCCGCATCCCCCCCAAGCACCAGACCACCCGGCAGCGTCAAACGAACCGAAATGCTGCCTGAGCGCACGGCCGGGAAGCGGATGATTCCGTTTTCGTCCGACTGAGCCGCTGCAACCGCTTTCCCGTCCACCAGAAGCTCTGCCTGAGCGCCCTGTTCGCAGCCGTTTATATCGATGCGAAGGCTGGATGCGGCCGTTGTATAGACATCCCCGATATTGGCCGAGGAGCTTTCGGTTACGATGACTTCGGCAAAATCCTCTGTCGAATAGCCGTTTTTGAGCAGTCCCTTGTCGGCAAACATGAAGCCGTCCGGCAGGGTAACATGCAGCTGATAGGTCCCCGGCTGAAGCAAATCAAAGGCATAATCCCCGTCCTGGGAAACCTCGGCCCTTCGGGTCAGGTTCAGCTCCTGATTGATCAGCTCCACAGAAAGCTCGCTCATGTCCCCGTCAAAGTGAATTTTGCCCTTTGCGCTGCCGCATTTGACCACGCCGATGCCCATGCCCAGGGAGCCGCTGGTCAGTTGCACTTCATCTGAATAGGCAACAGAGGAATCGGAGGGATTGATGCAGTTATACCACTGGTTGATTTTAAGCCCCAGAGGCCCGATGATATAATTTTCGGGCAGGGTAACCTTGATGCGGTACGTGCCGGGGCTCAAATCCCTGATGCGGGCAACGCCTGTTTTATCCGTGGTGGCCGAGCCGGCGATCCACTCCTGCCCGTCGATCTCGCAAACGGCCTGGACTAAAATGCCCTTGACCGCCGCTTCGGACTGCTTGCGGCCGCCGTTCTGGTCGCTGTCCACAAAGGAGGTGAAGCCGAAGATGACCGACGTTTTGGTGGCACCCAAATAGATTTCCCTGTCCTGGGAAAGGGTAAAAATCCCCGTGCGGCATTCGTTGCCCTGAGCAGGGTACAGGGCATTGTCCCCGGTGTACACAGAGGGGTTGTAGCCGCTGGGCAGGGTGACCTGCAAATAATAATCATCCGCAGATACATCCTCAAAGGCATAGCTGCCGTCCGAGGCAGACTGGACGGATGCGATGGTCTGCCCGTCAGATGCCCTGACCAGGTCAATTACGGCCTTGGGCAGGGGCTTTTCCCCGCCGTCACAGCCGTCTAAATCCTTATCAATCCACACCCTGCCGCTGACCGTCTCCGCCAGAGCGGGCAGTGCGCACAGCGCAAGAAGAAGCAGGATTGCGCAAAATCTGAGTGAGAAACGAAACCCGGAATTCAGCATAGAACATAGCCTCCGCTGCAGAAATTTCCAATATGTATGATACCGCGCATTGCGCTTTTTGTCAACTGCTCCCCCTCTTCTCTTTTTGAAAAAAAGGGGAGGTAGGCTTTATTTTCTCCCCTGCGGACTATTTTTTTCAAAAAAAGTTGACGAAAATTTAACAATTTGCTATAATAACCAAAGGTCCTTTGAGACTGTATGCTTTTTATTATTTTCCGCAACCAGAAAGGGGTTTTATATTTCATGGATTTTTCCAACAAAATCGTACTTGCTTTTATTGAGGAGGACAATGTACGCCGCTCCTTTTTCCGGGTCAGACCTTTGCTTTACACAGAGGGCGTTATTACCCCCGAGCAGCTGAATGATTATCCGGACGAGGGCTTTATGCGGGTTGTGCCCGACAAAAACGAACAGCACACCTTCAAGGACAGGATGCGCTCTTTGGGCAGTTTGTGCGTGCTGAATCTGATCACCATTTCGCCCGATGTGAACAAAATCCGCTCAAACAAAAATTATTCGCCGGCCAAGGGCGAGGTAAACCAGTTCATTATTTATTCGGATGCCGTGCATTCGGTGGACAGCGCAACCTGTTTTTATGAGGTTGTGTCGGCTGATAATCTGTCAAGGGCAGTGACCCGGTTTGCCTATACCCGGCAGGGCGGCAATATCACGGGCCCGGTTGATCCCAAGACGGGCACGGCGGCGGATAATGCGGCCTCCATTCCCCCGGACAGCAACCGGCTGTTTGCCGTTACCATGCCCGATGGGTTTGAAAAGCTGTTTTATTGGCCGAAGGAAGAGCAAAAAGCAGCGGAAAAGCCCGCTGATGCGCCCGAAGCTGTTGCCGAGGTAAAGCCTGAGACGGCACAGCCTGCAGAGCCGAAGGAAGCCCCCCTTCCGGAGAAAAAACCGGCCGAAAATGCCAGAGAGTTTATTGAAAAGCTGGACAGCGAAACGGTGGCCTCCACCAACCGTCTGGATGCGCCCAGTGGGATTGTGCAGCCTATGCAGCCCGTTCAGGAGACGCTGAGCGGCACCCGGCTGTATGGCACGCAGCTTCGCGGCCGGTTGGCCGGAATGCATCCCCGCAATCCGCTGTCCGAGACGGTGGAAAGCCAGCGGCAATTGGCCAGATACGAAGCACCCGGCGCCCAGGTGGATGCAGGGAGCGATCTGCATCAGGTCTCCAATCCCATGGCCGCATTGCGCCATGCCCTCAACCAGGTCTGGAGCAGCGAGGATATGCGCCGCCAGGGCGTGGAACAGTTTTTGAATATGCCGGGGGCGCGGGAAATTGTTTCAAAATGCGTCTCTTCCAAGGGGAATGATCTGGCAGTTTCGGCCATGCATGCCCAGCTGCAGGACCTGGAGGCCGAGCGGCTGATGCTTGTGATGCAGCTTTCCGATGCCAAAAAGGATCTGAACAGGCTGCGGGAGGAGGCCATTGTGGATGCCTCCATGCGGCAGGTCGCCCGGCTGAATGAGCTGAAGCAGGAAGGGGAAGAACTGGAGAAAAAGGTCGCCGCCATCCGGCAAAACCGGGATGCGATGCTGGATGACCGGGATATGCTGGCCGCCCGGCTGGAGGAAATGCGTGAGGCAGACGATGTGGTGCGCCTGGCCCCTGCAATCGCCCGTGAAGGCGATGTTGAAAAGACCATTGCCAATCTGCTCTATTGCCTGAAATATGCAGGCTTTGCCGCAGACACGGACGATGCGGCGGCCCTTTTGACGGCCTATGTGCTGTGCGAAAAGGAAGGGCTTCGCATTTTGTCCGATACCCTGCCTGATGCGCTGGATGCCGCAAAGGCCTTTGCCCATGCATTGGGCGCGGCTGCGGATACCAATCTGCAGGGCAATGATGTGCATGTATATGAAGGCGGGGATGCGCCCGCTTTGCTGATTGCCCTGAAGGATTGTCTGGCCATGGAGGATGCCCCCTATACGGTGCTGTCCGTGGCGGATGCGGAGGATGAGAGCCGGGTGTTCTGCCCGGGTGCTGAGATTTTCCTGCCTACCGGGGATGCGCTTCCCGCCGATTTGCCCCAGTGCGAGGCCGTTTGCGATAAGAAGCTGAAGGAAAATATTTTGGGCAAAATGTCCCCCCTGCCGGAGGATGCCCAGGCGCTGCTTGCCCGGATTCAGTCCGATTTGCGTGCTGCCGGTGCGCCGATGCCCCTTGGGCTGTATGGGAAGCTGACACGCTTTGTTTCTGCCGCCCAGAACTACATGCGGGGCGGGATTGCCTCTGCGCTGGATGAGGGCCTGCTTTTGTATGTGCTGCCTTATATGAAGAAAAAGCATGTGCCTGCCGAGACCATTTCGGCCAGATGCGCCGCGCTGAACCGGATGAATGAGGCGCTTAAAAAGCATGATTGAACTGACAAGCGCCCAAAATCCCCGCATCAAAAGCTGGAAAATGCTGAATACCGACCGGGCAGCCCGCCTGGCGCAGGGGCTTTTCCCGGCCGAGGGGGAGCATATGGCGCAGGAGGCGCTGAAGGAAGGCGCCGCCCATGCCCTGCTGGTCAGGAAGGGCAATGAGGAGAGGTATTCCGGCTTGATTTTTGAGGCGGAAAAGCAGCAGCTGCCGGTTTACCTTTTGTCCACGGGGGCGTTTTCTGCCCTGTGCGATGCCAAAACGCCTCAGGGAATCATGGCGCTTTGCCGGATGGAGCAGATCAGGCAGCACTTTTTCAGGGGCGTGGTTGTGGCTCTGGATGATGTGCAGGACCCGGGCAATGTGGGCACCATTCTGCGTACCATGGACGGGGCAGGGTTTGACCGGGTGATCCTGAGCCGGGGCTGTGCCGATCCCTTTTCGCCCAAGGCCCTTCGTGCCTCCATGGGGGCGGTGTTTCGCATTCCCGTGCAGGTGACGGAGGATTTGCCGGGGCAGCTGGAAAGCCTGAAAAATCAGGGCTATTCCGTTTACGCCGGCTCTCTTTCGGGACAGAAATTCTATGACAGGCCGCCTGACCCGGAGAAAATTTGCCTGATTATCGGCAATGAGGGGAACGGGATATCCGGCGAGGTGCTTTCCCGGGCGACTCATTTGCTGAAGCTGCCCATGGAGGGGGGCGCGGAGTCCCTCAATGCGGCGGTGGCCTGTGCCGTCATGCTGTATGACATTTTGAAGAACAGACTATAAAGGAAGTGCCGATTGAATCGTCTTGATCTTTTCCGGGAAAATAATTCTTCTAAAGAGAGTTATTTGGCACAATTTTACTCCATCAAATGATAAAATTTGCCTTTTCAAGGAAGGGGGCACGGGGGAAAACTCGCTTTTCGGCACGAAAAGCGTGGTTTCCCCCGGAATAAATCAGCGTTTCCGAAACCCAAAAAGCCGGACGGTTTCCCGCCCGGTTTTTCATATGCTATTTTGCCCGGATTCGGTCCGTCTGGGCATGATACAAATCGGCATAGAATCCTCCTGTTTGCATCAGCTCCTCGTGGGTGCCCTGCTGGATGATCTGCCCGTTTTTCATCACCAGAATCAGATCGGCACTGCGGACAGTGGACAGGCGGTGGGCGACGATAAAGCTGGTCTTCCCCTGCATCAGGCGCAGGAAGGCGGACTGGATTTTCATTTCCGTCCGGGTGTCGATGGAGCTGGTTGCCTCGTCCAGGATCAATATGGGGGGCAAAAGCAGCATAACCCGGGCGATGCACAGCAATTGCTTTTGTCCCTGGGACAGGCTGCCCCCCTCCTCGCCGATTTGCGTGTCATAGCCCTGGGGCAGACGGCGAATGAAGGAATCGGCGTGGGCTGCCCTGGCCGCCTGAATGATTTCTTCCCGGGTGGCATCGGGCTTTCCAAAGGCGATATTTTCCCCGATTGTGCCCGAACGCAGCCAGGTATCCTGCAGTACCATGCCGATGTTCTCCCGCAGGGAAGCCCGGCTGACCGAGCAGACGGGGGTGTCATCCACCAGAATTTGCCCCTCCCCGGGGTCATAAAACCGCATCAACAGGTTGATCAGGGTGGTTTTTCCGCAGCCGGTGGGCCCTACAATGGCGATGTGCATCCCCGGCCTGACCGAAAGGCTCATGCGCTCGATCAGGGGGGTGGAGGGCTCATAGGAAAAGCTGACGTTTTGCATATCGATTTTCCCGGAGGCGGGGGGAAGAAGCCGGTCGGGCTCCGGGCTTTCTGATGGCTCTTCAATCAGCTCAAACACCCGCTTTGCGCTGACCAGGGCGCTTTGCAATTCGGCAATCACCCCGGAAATTTCATTGAAGGGCTTTGTATATTGCCCGGCATAGGACAAAAAACAGCTCAAATCACCAATGCTGAGCCCCCCCTTTGCGGCAAACAGCGCACCGCTCAGACAGACGGCGGCGTACACAACGGCATTGACAAACCGGGTGGAGGGATTGGTGATGGAGGAATAGAAAACGGCACGCAGCGTGGCCTTGCGCAAGCTTTCGCTGCTTTCATCAAAGCGATTAAAGGCATTTTCCGTATCCGAGCAGGCATCGATGATTTGCTTGCCCGTCATCATTTCATCCACCAGAACGCTCTGCCTGGCCGTTTCATTGGCCCGCTCCTTGAACATCTGATGGGTTTTGCGGGCAATAAAGGAGGCCACCAGCAGGGACAGGGGGGTGATGACCACCACCACCAGCGCAATGGAGGCATTGACCCGGAACATGAAAAACAGCGTGCCCAAAATGGTGACAATCCCGGTGAACAATTGGGAAAATCCCAGCAAAAGCCCGTCTGCCAGCCGGTCTGCATCGGTCATCATGCGGCTGAGAATCCCCCCTGCGGGCATCCCGTCCAGCGTTTTGAGGGGCATCACCATCAGCCTCTCAAAGATGCGCAGCCTGAGGGAGCGCACGGTGCGGGCGGTGATTTTGGCATTCAGCTGGGTCATAAAATATTGCGCAAGCCCGGCAAAAAGTCCGCAGCAGATGATGCCCAGCAGAATCCTGGCCAGGGACGCAAAATCCACATTCCCCTTGCCGATGATCGTGTCAATGGCCTGCCCTGTCAGCAGCGGCACGCACAGGGACAGGACGGAATAAACCAGGGCCAGCAGCAGGGAAAAGACCAGTTCTTTTTTGTACTGCCCCACGGCATTCAGCACCTTGCGCAGCGTACTCCAATCGGTTTTTCTTTTCATTTTGCTGCCTCCCCGGGATACTGCGCCTCGTAGGTTTCCCGATAGACGGGGCAATTCTTCAGCAGATTTTCATGGCTGTCCAGCCCGGCCATTTTTCCGTCCTCCAGCACCAGAATCCGGTCACAGTCCATGACAGACGATGCCCGCTGGGACACGATTATCATGGTGACATCCCGGGGCATTTGCCAAAGCGCCCGGCGCAAATCGGCATCCGTCTGGGCATCCAATGCCGAGGACACATCGTCCAGCAGCAGAATATCCCCTTCCCGAACAAGCGCCCTGGCCAGCCCCAGGCGCTGCCTTTGCCCCCCGGAAATATTTCTTCCCTGCTGCTCCAGAAGCCTATCCAGCCCCTTGGGGGAGGAATACACGAAATCCTCCGCCTGGGCAGTGCGCAGCGCCCGGCGCAATTGCGCTTCATCTGCTTTTCTGTTTCCCATCAGCAGATTTTCCCGTATGGTGCCGCAGAACAAAACGGGTCTTTGGGGCGCATAGCCGATATGCTCCCGAAGGGCGGAAAGGCTCATTTGGGTGATGCTTTGCCCGGCGATGCACACCCTGCCGCTGCTTGCATCATACATACGCAAAATAAGGGACAAAACGGAGCTTTTGCCCGAGCCCGTGCCGCCGATAATGCCCAGCTTTTCCCCTTTGCGGACGGTAAAGGACAGGTCGTGCAACGCCTCCTCTGCCCCCGAATGATAGCGCAAACCGGCATGGTCAAACACAATCAGATCGTCCCTTGACCAATCGCCCTCTGCTGTTCCGCTTTGCAGATCAGGCTCAATTTCCAGCACCTGTCCGATGCGCCCGGCACAGGCCATGGCACGGGTCAGGGTGACCAGCAGATTGGCCAGCTTGACCAATTCCACCAGAATCTGGGACATGTAATTGCTCAGCGCCACCACCTGTCCCTGGGTCAGAATGCCGATATCGACCCGAACCGCACCCGTGTAAATCAGGGCGGCCAGGGCGCAGTCAATCAATATCATGGTCAGCGGATTGAGCAGCCCCGAGATCCATTGCGCCCCAATCTGCAGCCCGGTCAGCCTGTCATGGGCATGCTGCATGCTTTCCTGCTCATTTTCTTGCCGGCCGAATGCCCGGATGACCCGCACGCCCGTCAGATTTTCCCGGGTGGTGCGCAGTACATCATCCGAGGCGGACTGAATTTTGCGGAACATGGGCAGCGTTTTTTTGAGCAGCAGCCCGACGCACAGCCCAAGCAATGGGATGATGACCGCAAAAATCAGGGCGGACCGGGCATCCACCGTAAAGGCCATAATCATGGCACCGAACACGATAAAGGGCGAGCGCAAAAGCAGGCGCAGGGCCATGTTCACCCCGTTTTGCACCTGTTCCACGTCCCCCGTCAGCCGGGTAATCAGCGTGGGTACGGATAATTTGTCCGCCTGGGCAGGGGACAGGGCATAAATGTGCCGCATGAGGGCGCCCTTCAGCCGGGCTGCAAACCCCGTTGCCGCCCGGGCGGCGAAAAATTGGGCGGTGATTGCGCTGCATAGCCCGACAAAGGCCAGCAAAAGCAGCATTCCGCCGCACCGCCAGATGAGGCTTGTGTCCCCCTGCCCGATGCCCTCGTCGATGACCCGGGATACAATCAGCGGGACGAGCAGCTCGAAGATCGCCTCCAGCAGCTTGAACAGCGGAGCCAGTATGCACTCCTTCACGGAGCCCTTCAAAAATACAGCCAGACGCTTCACTTTGTTTCCTCTTTCGGTAAAATCAATGGATTTTGCGGATTTTTGCGGCGAAAAAGCCCTCGTATTCCGGGGTGGGGCAGACTGTGATGACCCCCGGCAGGGAGGAGGGCAGCAGGGGCAGCAAATCCATGAAGGGCAATTCCACAGGGCAAATTTCACAGCCCGAGCCCTTCAGCGCCCCCCGCAATACATCCTCGTTTTCCGCTTCCAGGATGGAACAGGTGGAATAGACCATTTCCCCGCCCTTTTTCAGCATTTTGAGGGCTTTTTTGAGCAGTGCAAGCTGCAATACAGCCGAATTTTTGACCAGCGCAGGGGAAAAGGCCCGCAGGGATGCTTCGTCATTCAGCAGCATGGTGCCGCTGCCCGAGCAGGGCGCATCCAGCAGAATTTTGTCGAACTTGAAAAAATCCTCTAATTTGCGGGCATCGCACACCATCACATTGACCCGGTTTGCCCCCTGCCTGCTCAGATTGAACTTCAGCCGCTCTGCCCGCACCTTGTTGACCTCACAGGCGGTCACCGATGCCTTGTTGGCGCATAGGGCGCAAAGCTCCGTGGTTTTTCCCCCGGGAGCGGCGGCCATATCCAGTATATCCTGCCCGGCCTTGGGGGATAGAATCAGAGGCGGCAGCATGGAGGACAGGGACTGCAGATAGATTTTCCCTTCCTCATAAATGGCCAGCCTTTGCAGGGCATTTTCCGATCCGGGGGGCAGAATCAGGGCATTTTCCCAGAAGGGTGCCGGGCGATAGGAAATCCCCGCCTCCTCCAGTGCCTGGCACACCTCTTTTTGCTCTGCCTTCAGCGTATTGATGCGCAGGGTGGCACAGCGTTTTTGCCCCATTCCCTCCAGTATTTTTGCGGCGATGTTTTCGCCGTAGCGCAGGGTAATGCACTGCGTAAAAAATTCATTCAGCGGCATAGGCGATTCCTTCCCTGTTCAATAGCCATTTTTTGAATTCCAGCCCCCCGGCATACCCGGTCAGGCGCCCGCCCGC
>R15__coassemble_390_pt1 | contig 48776 bp, 42 predicted proteins | sample R15__metabat2_low_PE_042 | metagenome-assembled genome bin R15
AAAAGCCCCGGGGAAGAACAAGCTTCTCCGGGGCTTTATGATTGTTCTCAGACCGTGGGATAGGCCAGCAGATACATGTCACCCTTCAGATATACATCCTCGCCGTCTGCGGGCATGAGATAGGTTTGTCCGGCAGGGATCGCTATGTTTTCCCCGCCAACCGTCATTTCCCCATCCGCAAGGGCAGTCAGAATGGCAAACCGCCGTCTGTCCGGGTGAATCATCATGCCATTACAGCGGGTATAACGATCCAGTCCAAAGTACTTCTCATCCAGAATACGCTCATGAAGCCCCGTTTCGTCATCCGACAAAACGCAGGGGATGACCGCATCCGGGCAAAGGGACAAATCGGTCACATCCAGCGCCTTTTCCAGATGAAGCTGGCGCTTGTTGCCCTGCTTGTCCGTCCGCTCCCAATCATAAAAGCGATAGGTCACATCGCTGGATTGCTGAATTTCATACAGCACAATGCCCTGCCCGATGGCATGCACCATACCGGAGGGGATATAATAGGTTTCCCCCGCCTTCACCTTGACCCTGCGCAGATATTTTTCCACCTCACTGCCTGCAACGGAGGCATCATGCAGTGCCTCCTTTGTGCAGCCCGGAATCACGCCATAAACCAGCTCTGCACCCTCCTGGGCACGCAGAATAACCCAGGCCTCCGTTTTGCCCAGCTTTCCCTCCACCCGGGCGGCATAATCGTCATCCGGATGCACCTGCACGCTCAGGGTATCCCGAGCATCCAGCAATTTCAGCAAAAGAGGGAAGGGCGAATGCACCTCGCTGCCTGTCAGCGCAGCCCCATACCGGGCAATCAGCTCAGGCAGTTCCCTGCCCGTTTCATCCCGGCTGCAAAGCCCCGGAATGCAGCTGACCTCCAGCGCCTCCCCCGTTCTGTCATCCGGAATGGGCTTTTTATACATTTCCTTCAGGCCTTTTCCGCCCCAGGGTGTGGATGTCCCAAAGCGGTAGGCGGGATACATGGCAATCGGCTTGAGCGGCATGTGAATTCCTCCTTATTCGGCGGCCAATTTGATGATGGCATTCGCAAAGATCCGCATATTCTTCTTCAGGCTTTCCACCGTTATATACTCATCTGCCTGGTGCGCCATTTCGGCATCATCCGGGAACTGGGCGCCAAAGGCCACCCCTTCCTCCAGGGACTCGGCATAGGTACCGCCGCCGATGGCAATGGCCTCACCCTTGAGTCCGGTTGTCTCTTCATAGGCAGAAAGCAGGCTGCGCACCAGCGTACTGGATGCAGGCACATGATGGGCAGGATGGCTGGAAGCGCAATGCACGGTCAGGTGATGCAATTCCATCTGTGCCAGGCGAGGAATGGAGGGCAAATCACACAGCACCGGGCAGCGCAGGTCGAGTGTCGCATACACCTTTTTCTCATCCACCCGGATAATGCCCATGCTGCAGGTCAGCTTGCCCGAAATCTGATCCTCCATGGCGATGTTCAGACCCTCGCCGTAATAGGTCATGCCGATTTGATCGGCCAATTCGGCCAATGCGCCCTTTACGCCCAGTGCCTTCAGCACAAGCAGCATCTGGCAAATGGCATTGCGCCCGCCTTCCGGCATGGCCGCATGCCCGGGAATTCCCCGGGTGGTGAGGCGCACCGCACCGTTTTCCGCTGTTGCACTGACCGGGAAATCCAGGGACAGGCGGTTCACCCGCTCAATCAGCTCCTCGCCGCCCTCCACCAGGGCAGAAGCATTGCCCGGAATCACATTAAACCGCTCGCCCACATTAAATTGCAGCACCTTCAGCCCGCTCTGGTCGTTTTCTCCGGTCAATTCCAGGGCAACCCGACCCTTTTCGATGTTGATCACCGGGTAGGCGGCATCGGGGGAGAAGCCCTGCCGGGGCATGATCCGTGCCTTCTTATAATATTCCATGTCCGCCGAGCCCGTTTCCTCGTCCACGCCCAGAATGAGCCGCACCCGGCGTTTCAGGGGAATGCCCAGCTCCTTCACAGCCTTCATGGCATACAAGGCAGCGGCGGCCGGACCCTTGTCATCACAGGCGCCCCGTCCATACAGCTTGCCGTCCGCTATCGTTCCGCAGAAGGGATCCATCGTCCAGCCATCCCCCACGGGCACCACGTCCAAATGGCACAAAACAGCCAGCGCATCCTGCTCACTGCCCTCGCCCATTTCCGCATGCATGGCATAGCCATCCACATCATCCACCTCAAAGCCCAGCTTTTTGCAGACGGACAAGGCCGAATCCAGGGCTTCCCGTGTATGCTGACCAAAGGGAGCATTTTCGGCCGGTTCACCCTTGACGCTGGGGATGCGAATCCACTCCTGAGCGGTCTGCAGCATCCCATCTTCATAGGACTTGAGTATTTCTTCCAGTTTTTTCATATCAACGGACATTTGATTTTTCCTCCTCGATTGCTTCCTTGAGGCGCTTCATGCCCTCGACCAGCTGGGACGACGGGCAGCCGAAATTCACCCGGAGATGATATTCTCCCGCTTCGCCAAACACCGTGCCGCCCGTGAAGGCAACGCCCTGCTTTTTGCAGATTTCAGTCAGCTTTTCCACCGTCATGCCGTAGGCGCTCAGGTCAAGCCAGCCCAGATAGGTGGCCTCAATGGGGGTCAAAACGGCATCCGGGAAATCCTTTTGCACAATTTCGGCCAGCAGTTTTCTGTTCCTATCCAGATAATCCATCAGCCCGTCCAGCCAATCATCACAGGCACTGAAGGCAGCCTGATTGGCGGCCAGCGCAAAGATATTGCCGCAGGTGCCCCCGGCCGCATTCAGAATACGCTGCATCTCCCCCAGCATTTGCTGATTTTTGCTGATCATAACCGCCTGCTGCAGACCGGCGATATTGAAGGTCTTGCTGGCGCTCATGAAGGATACAACCCTGTCCTCCCCGCAGGCCAGATGCAGGATGGAAACAAATGTTGCCGGCTTATAAACGAACTCGGCATGGATTTCGTCCACGGCAAGCACGGTGTGATACTTGCGGGTCAAATCAAGCACCTGCTGCAGTTCCTCCCTTGACCAGGCACGGGACACGGGATTGTGGGGATTGCACAGCATCAAAAGCTTGACACCTTTTTGCAAAAGGCTCTCCATTTGGGCAAAATCGATGCTGTAGCGGCCCGATTCGTCCTTAGTCAGCGGGCATTCCAGCACCCTTCTTTCGTTCTCCTTGACCGAGGCATAAAAGGGGCCGTACACCGGGGTCAACAAAAGCACATCCTCCCCCGGATTGGTGAAGGTACGCACCGCTGTCCGCAGCCCGGTAATCACGCAGGGCAGCATAGCGGTCTGCTGCGCTTCCACCCGCAGGGCATGCCTGCGCCACAGGAAGTCGCACAGATACCCGGTGTCCTTTTCGGTTACACGGGTATAGCCATAGCAGGGATGGGCGGCACGCTCCTCAAGTGCCTGCACGATGGGCTCAGCACAGGGGAAATCCATGTCCGCCACCCACAGCGGCACCGCCCCGTCCGGGCAGATCTCCTTTGCATCCCACTTGACGCAATCCGTATTGTGTCTTTCCATTCCCCGGTCAAAAAAATCCTTTCCGTAGCGCATAGTGTCCTCCTGTTATATTTTATTTTTGCAGCGCAGAACCCAGAAGCCCCCGCTTTTGTCCAACGCATCCACGCATTCAAATATGGTTTTCAGATACTTTTCCGCACTCTGTGCCCCCTGCTGCTTGCGAATCACAAGAATCAGCTGCCCGTCCTCCGTCAGATGCTCCCCGCTTTCCTTAAACAGCCGGTAGATGGTTTCCTTGCCTGCCCGAATCGGGGGATTGGTCAAAATAAAGTCAAACAGCCCCTCAATCCCCTCAAAGCCGTCGCTTTCCAGCATCCGGGTGGATATGTGATTCAATTGGGCATTTTTTTCGGCAAGAGAAAGCGCACGGCGGTTGACATCGGACATTGTCAGTTCAATATCATAAGCCTTTCCGGCACTGATGCCCACCGCACCATAGCCGCAGCCCAAATCCAGCACCCGTCCATGCAATTCAGGCAAGGCCTTGAGCAGCACATCCGTCCCGAAATCCACCTCGCCCTTGGAAAAAACCCCGCTGTCCGAGAAAAAGCGAAGCGCCTCCCCCCGGTAGGTATAGCCAAACTCCACCGGTCTGCTGGCTGATTGGGGCTCTTTTTCAAAATACATTCCGCTCATTCCATTTTTGCGGCGGAAAGCAGTTCCGCCCTCTCCTTATCCGACAATTCCCTGAATTCTCCGGGAGCGAGATTTTCATCCAGCCCAATCGGTCCGAAGGCCACCCGTTTCAAATCAAGCACCTCATGCCCCAGGGCATGGAGCATCCGCTTGACCTGATGGAATTTGCCCTCCGATACCATCACCTTTGCTGTGCGCCCATCCAGTATTTCCAGCCTTGCGGGCAGCGTATCGAAATCCTTGAAATGAATTCCCTTTTCGAATGCCTCGCAATCGGCGGGGGACAAATCGCTGTCCACCCGGGCAATGTAGGTTTTCCAGATTTCATACTTGGGGGCAATCAGCCTGTGGGCCAGCGTGCCGTCCGTTGTAAAGAGCAACAGGCCGGTCGTGTCCTTATCCAGACGTCCCACCGGCATGCAGCCCAATGTTTTGTATACACCGGGCAGCAAATCCAGCACCGTTTTTTGTTTATGATCCTCCGCCGCGGTCAGCACGCCGGCGGGCTTATTCATCATAAGGAATCGCTCAAGCCGGGTATCAATGTCCTTTCCGCAAACAGAAACATCCCCGATGACCTGCGCCGCCGGATCGGTCTGCACGGCGCCGTTTACGGCAACCGCCCCCCGGCGAATCAGGCCTTGAACCTGGGTTCTTGAGCCGATGTTCAGGGCGGTCAACAGTTTATCAAGCCTCAATGGACACCTCCGCAAAAAACTTGGCAAGGCGCATTTTCCGCCAGGTGAACAGGGGCAAATACAGAACCATCAGCACCAGGAAGGCATAAAGAAGGGTGGTGTTTTCCAGCAAATCGGAGGTCTTGCCGATCACGCCGAATACAAGCTCCAGCAGACTGCCCTCCGGGTCCAGACCCTCGGACAGCACACGTATGGCAATGAAGATCCACCCAAAAAGGGCAGGCAGCGTCATGAGAAAATTTTCCAATGTAAGCCGTCTGAATGTCTTTTTTTGCGCCTTAGTCAGCCGAATCAGGGAGGCATTCTTCGAAAAATCCATGGAGGTTGTCTTATGCCAGAAAACGGCCAGCAATATCCCGAACACCAAAATGCCGAAAAGCAGCACAATCAGCCCCAAATCATAGGGCGCATTTTTGGAATTGGATATATAAATACCCATTTGCTGCAGGGGCTTGCCGATGTTCTTGAGGGTTTTCAGGGAGGACAGCCCATTGGCCTTCAGCAGATAAACGGTATACGCGCACAGGAATAAGAAGGGTAAAAAGGCAAAGGACACCCGAAAAAACCGCCTGATTGTTCCGTAAATGGCCTTCCAGTACCCGATTTGCTCCTTTCCCCCTGAATAGATCGACTTGAGTGCCCGGAGCCTGTATGACCGCTCAGCCCATAAAAGCACAATCCACAGCAGGAAAATCAGCCCGATTCGGGCGCACAAAACCCAGTCCTTGGGAATATAGCGCAGATAAAAGGACTTCGGAATCATCAAGGTGGCAAAAACCGCCCCCCGGCTGAGCAAAAACATGAGGGCGCTTTGCATTCCTCCGGCAATCCTCGTCATGGCTGCCGGATTTTCGTCCTGGTACACCTGTTTCATCCCCGCAAGTCTCCTTTCAGAAGCTTCTTTCTCATTATACTCTGCATTCCGCAGATTTGCAAGCCTCAGAAAAGAGGCTGATAACCATGATTTTTGATTGTTTCCCGCACTGCATTTATGTCCCCGTCCTCAAAAAGGGTTACAAGAACCTCGCCCTTTTTGTAATCGGCCCTTGCTTCGGTCACAAAGGGCAGCGCAAGCAAGGCATCCTGCACCGTTTTTTCGCAATGCCCGCACATCATCCCGTCCACACGGAAAATCCGCTTCTCCGTTTTTTTGATTTTTTCCCTGCCTGATGGGTGAAAACGGTTGATGAGCAGCGCATTGGACACCACGCATACGCTGGACAGGCTCATGCACACGGCAGACAGCATGGGGTTCATCAGAATGCCAAAGAAGGGATACAGCACCCCGGCCGCCACGGGAATTCCGATGGAATTATAGAAGAATGCCCAGAAAAGCCCCATTTTGATGCGTTTGAGGGTTTCCCGGCTCAAGCGCAGGGCATCCGCCGCATCCGCAAGGCTGCTCTTCATCAGCACCACATCCCCGCTTTCCAGCGCAATATCGCTGCCTGCGCCGATGGCCAGCCCCACATCCGCCTGAACAAGGGCAGGCGCATCGTTGATGCCGTCCCCGATCATGGCAACCCGGTGCCCTTCCTTTTGCAATTCGGCAATGATTTTCTGCTTGTCCGCAGGCAAAACATGGGCATGAAAGCTGTCGATTCCTGTCTGGGAGGCAATCCTTGCGGCCGTTTTTTCATTGTCCCCGGTCAGCATAATCACCTGTCTGCCCAGCTTTTTGAACTCGGCAATCGCACCCGCCGATGAATCCTTCACCGAGTCCGCACAATATATGACCCCCAGGAGCTCCCCGCCATAGGCAAAGAAAATGGGTGTGGCATCCCCAGCCTTGTCCTGCACCCTTTGCCTGACCGCCGACAGGTCAATCCCCTCTTTTTGCATCAATTGCTCATTGCCGCCCAGGCACAAAACCCCGTCCGCCTCAGCCGAAAGCCCAAGCCCCTCCAGCACCTGATAATTTTCCATGGGCAAAAGGGGAAAATCGGCCGCTTTTTCGGCAATCGCAAGGGCAAAGGGATGGTTGCTGCCCTGTTCCAGCCCCCCCGCCACCGACAAAAGCATGGGGCTGAGCTCAATCATTTCCGTCACATGCATTTTGCCAGAGGTAATGGTTCCCGTTTTGTCCAGCACCACGGTATCCACCCGGTTCAAAAGCTCAATGGCCTCTCCGCTCTTGAATAAAATGCCCATTTGCGCCCCTTTGCCCGTACCCACCATAACGGCAACCGGGGTGGCCAGTCCCAGCGCACAGGGGCAGGAAATGACCAATACCGAGATGCATCTGGTGAGCGCAAAGGGAAAATCCTGACCGCAAAGCAGCCAAACGGCAAGCACAATGGCCGAAATGCCAAGCACACAGGGCACAAAAATCCCTGCAATTTTGTCGGCCAGCCGGGAAATAGGCGCCTTTGATGCGGCGGCCTCCTCCACCAGATGAATCATCTGGGAAAGGGTGGTATCCTCTCCCGTTTTCTCAACCCTTACGGACGCAAAGCCATTCACGCAGACAGAGGCACACATCACCTGATCCCCAGCCGCTTTTTCCGCCGGCACGCTTTCCCCCGTCAGGGCCGATTGGTCGGCAGACAGCCTCCCGCTGATGATGACCCCGTCGGCCGGAATGCGCATACCGGGTCTGAGCAGCACCACATCCCCCTTGGAAAGGCTGGATGCCTGAATGGTTGTTTCCTGCCCGTCTCTCATCACAAGCGCAGTTTCCGGCACCAATTTCAGCAGCTTTTCGATGGCTGCGCCCGTCTTCTTCCGGGATTTGGTCTCCAGATATTTGCCCATGGTAATCAGCGTCAAAATCATGGCGGCCGATTCGAAATACAAATCATTGCGGTAGGTATCCACTATTGCCATGTTCCCATGACCCAGGCCGTACCCGATGCAATAAAGGGCAAAAAGCCCATACAGCACGGATGCCCCCGACCCCACGGCAATCAGCGAATCCATGTTGGGCGCACCATGCAAAAGGGAGCGAAGCCCTCTTTCAAAAAAGATCCGGTTGACATATAAAACGGGCAATGTCAGCAAAAGCTGAGTGAGCACATACACCGCCGCATTTTCCTGCCCGGATAAAATGGAAGGAATGGGCGCGCCAAACATCATATGCCCCATGGACAGGTACATCAGCGGCAGCAGAAAGCAAAAGGAAAATTTCAGCCGAAAGCCCATGGATTTCAGCTCGCTGTGACCGGTTTCCTCTGTTTTTTTGTTCACGTTACCCGTTTCCAGACGATATCCGGCTTTTTCCACTGCCCGGCTCAGATTTTCTTCATTATAATCGCCCGTTACGGTCACCTTGCCCGTCAGCAAATTGGCGCCTGCGCTTTCCACTCCCCCCACAGACAGACAGGCCTTTTCCACATGGGATACGCAGGCGGCGCATGTCATCCCTTTGACATCATAAATTTTCTTCATTTTCCGTCCCCTCAATGACCTGAACAATGCCCTCTGTCCCGGGCAGGTGATACCCCAGCACGGTCTGCAAATCCACATGCTCCAGGCTGTGAAAAATGTTGCCGAACACAGGGGGTGTTTCCTCTTCAAGCTGGGCAATCAGTCTCTTCACCCGCTTGCGCTTTCCCCCGTCCTCCTGCCGGGTGACCTTGCAGGCGCAGGTCAGGCAATCCAAATGCATGGCATCCTTCCAGGCAAGAATGTCCCGCTCCCGCACCAGATACAAGGGCCTGATCAGCCGCATCCCCGGATAATTTTTGCTGTGCACCATGGGCATCATGGTCTTGTATTCCCCGCCGTACAGCAAGCTGAGCAGCACGGTTTCCACCGCATCATCCATGTGATGTCCCAGGGCGATTTTGTTGCATCCAAGCTTTCTTGCTTCCTTATAAAGATAGCCCCTTCGCATGGCAGCACAGACATGGCAGGGAGAAACAGCGGTATGCTCCAGAGCCTCAAATATGGGGCTGTCAAAAATGTTGGTCTCAAATCCAAGCAGAGCCGCATTATCCACCAGCTTTTGCCGGTTTTCCGGGGTATAGCCCGGGTCCATGGTCAGGCAAACCATCTCAAAGGGCACCTCGCTGTAGCGGCAAAGCTCCCTCATGCAGACAGCAAGCAAAAGGGAATCCTTCCCGCCGGACAGACACACGGCAATTTTATCCCCCGCCTCAATCAGATGATACCGTTTCACCGCCGCAATAAAGCTGCGCCAGATTTCTTTCCGGAATTCGCGCTGCACAGAGCGCGAAACATTTTTTTCCAGCTCCGTCAATGTCCTTTCCTCCGTAAAAAAGAAAAAATACGCCCCGCAATGGTATTATACCACATTTTTTCCTTGTAAAACAGGGGTTTTCATGATATAATTCCAAATTGGATCGGAGCCGACCAGTTGTGTCCCTGTATCGGGTCTGATGATTCAATTTCAATGTATGGAGGAGAATGGTATGGCAAGCACAACAATATTGGCGCAGCTTCTCAAGGAAGCACGCACAAGCGCCGGCTTTACCCAGGAGCAATTGGCCAAGAAGGTCGGCTTATCCCTGACGGCTCAGGATATTTCCAAGGCGGAACGGGGCCTGTGGGAACCCACGAACGAACAGCTCAAGTCCATTGCAAAGCTGTGCGGCGTAACGCAAAAGTCTCTGCTGGATGCCAAGGCGGAAAGCGACCCCATCACCGAAACCGGCACAAAGAAGACCACCAAGTCCTCAGGCAAAACAAGTACGACGAAATCCACCAAATCGACCACAAAGAAGTCCACCACCCCCTCCAATGCCAACACCTCCATGAAGGTGACCGCCACGGAGAAAAAGCTGATTGAGGCCTATCGTGCCGCCGATTCCGACACGAAAAAGACCGCGCTCAACCTGCTTCAGGGCAAGGAAACGGACTCCTCCACCGGCTCTGTGCTGGGCGATGTGGTCAGCGGTCTGCTGGGAAATCTGATTAAATCCTGATTTTCTCTTGACAAAATAAACAGTCGTGGTAAGATAAGATACGTAAATTTACTGTTGGAGGAAGCGTAAGATGGCTGATTTAACGATGGACAAACTGGTTGCGCTGTGCAAAAGCCGGGGATTTATCTATCCCGGCAGCGAAATCTACGGCGGGCTGGCCAATTCCTGGGACTATGGTCCCCTGGGCGTGGAGCTCAAAAACAATGTGAAAAAGGCCTGGTGGAAGAAGTTCGTCCAGGAAAGCAAATACAATGTGGGGCTGGACAGCGCCATTTTGATGAACCGGGAAGTGTGGGTCGCCTCCGGGCATGTGGGGGGCTTCAACGATCCCCTGATGGACTGCAAAGCCTGCAAGGCCCGCTTCCGTGCAGATAAGCTGATTGAGGATTTCACCCATGGCGAGGAAACAGGGGACGGCTGGTCCAATCAGGAATTGGAAAGCTATATCAATTCCCATGACATCGTCTGCCCCGTGTGCGGCAAAAAGGATTTCACGGGCATCCGCCAGTTTAACCTGATGTTCAAAACCTATGCCGGTGTCACCGAAAATGCCACAAACGAAATCTACCTGCGTCCCGAAACGGCTCAGGGCATTTTCGTGAACTTCCTCAATGTTATGCGCACCACCCGCAAAAAGCTGCCCGCCGGTATTGCGCAAATCGGCAAATCCTTCCGCAATGAAATCACCCCCGGCAACTTCATTTTCCGTGTCCGGGAATTCGAGCAGATGGAGCTGGAATTTTTCTGCAAGCCCGGCGAGGATCTGGATTGGTTCAATTACTGGCGTTCCTTCTGCCGCACCTGGCTGTTGAGTTTGGGTGTCAAGGAAGAATCCCTGCGCCTGAGGGATCATGAGCCGGAAAAGCTGGCCTTCTATTCCAAGGCAACCACCGACTTTGAGTTCCTGTTCCCCTTTGGCTGGGGCGAATTGTGGGGCGTGGCCGACCGTACCGATTATGACCTGACCCAGCATTCCAACCATTCGGGCAAGGCCATGGAATACATGGATCCCGTCACCAACGAGAAGTTCGTGCCCTACTGCATCGAGCCCTCCCTGGGTGTGGACCGCATGGTGCTGGCCTTTATGTGCAATGCCTATGAGGAGCAGCAGCTGGAGAATGACAGCCGTGTTGTGATGCATCTGCATCCCGCGCTGGCCCCCTTCAAGGCCGCCGTATTGCCCCTGCAGAAGAATAAGCTGGGCGCTCTGGCCTCCGAAATTCATGCAGAGCTTGCCAAATATTTCATGGTGGACTATGACGAAACGGGCTCGATTGGCAAACGCTATCGCCGCCAGGATGAAATCGGCACGCCCTATTGCATTTGCGTGGACTTTGAGACGGCGGACGAGGCTTCCCCCAACTACAACACCGTCACCATCCGTGACAGAGACAGCATGGAGCAGGTGCGTGTGCCGGTTGCCGAATTAAAGAGCTGGATCGAGGGCAAGCTTTCCTTCTGATTTTGACAGCCTGGTTTTCCCCGGTTATTCCTGTTTTTCGGGCAAAATCCCTCAAAAAAACCTTGAAAAGTCAAAAAAAATAGTTTACAAACCACGGCTTATATGGTATAATATCAGCCGTGGTTTTTTAACCCCGGGCACGGTTGAGCGCATCTCCAACGCACTGCTGTGACTGAGGGCGATTGAAGAGGGGTCACCACGCCCCAAGAGGAGGATACTTATGGATAAGGCTCTCAAAGCGGAAATCATGAAGACCTACGCCCGTCATGAAGGCGACACCGGGTCTCCCGAAGTTCAGGTGGCTCTGCTGACCGAACGCATCAACCATCTCAACGAGCATCTGAAGCTCAACAAGAAGGACCATCACTCCCGCCGCGGCCTGCTTTTGATGGTAGGTCAGCGCCGTGGTCTGCTGGAATACCTGAAGAAGACCGATATTGAGCGCTACCGTACGCTGCTTGCCCAGCTGAACCTGCGCAAGTAATCGTATCCCGGGTGCTGCCACGCAGCTGTGACATTATTGCATCTGCCCAACAGCGTAGCGCCGCCCATGTGGCTGCCGGCGGCAAATCTGCCGACAGCCATTTCCCTTAAAACGGGGGTTTTAGGGGATTTGTGTGTGAGAGGGAAAGGAAAAAAGAATGGATTACAAAGAGTATTCAATGGAATTTGCCGGCCGTACGCTGACGCTGGAGTTCGGCAAGTATGCACAGCAGGCAGGCGGCTCTGTGCTGGTTCGCTACGGCGAAACGGCAGTGCTGGTGAACGCCACCGCCTCTGAAACGCCCCGGGAAGGCATGGATTTCTTCCCCCTGAGCGTGGATTTCGAAGAAAAGCAGTACGCCGTGGGCAAGATCCCCGGCGGCTTCATCAAGCGCGAAGGCCGTCCCACCGAAAAGGCGACCCTGACCTGCCGTTTGATTGACCGTCCCCTGCGCCCCTTGTTCAACAAGGGTATCCGCAATGATGTGCAGGTTGTGGCCACCACCCTGTCCGTAGAACCCGATTGCCCGCCCGAATTCCCGGCTATGATCGGTTCTTCTATTGCGCTGGCTGTTTCCAACATTCCCTGGGGCGGCCCCACCGGCGCGGTGATGATCGGCCGGGTAGATGGTCAGCTGGTCATGAACCCCAACGAGGAGCAGCGTGCCCGCAGCGATATGTCGGTCACCGTGGCCGGTACCTATGACGCCATCATGATGGTCGAAGCAGGCGCCAACGAGGTCAGCGAGGATGCCATGATGGATGCCATCCTGTACGCCCATGACGGCATCAAGCAGCTGGTGGAATTCCAGAACAAAATCGTTGCCGAAATCGGCAAGCCCAAGTCCGATTTCCCCATCGTCTCCACCGGGGATGATGTGACCGCCGCCGTCCGGGAATATGCCCTGGACAAGTGCAAATATGTTTACGAAACCTTCGTGCGCAAGGAACGCCATCAGCGTGAAGAAGAAGTCAAGGCCGATGTGCTTGCGCATTTTGCCGAGCAGTTCCCCGGCAGGGAAAGCGAAGTGGCCGATGCCCTCTATTACCTGAACAAAGAGGTCATGCGCCGCAAGATTCTGGACGAAGGCATCCGCCCCGACGGCCGTAAGGTCGAAGAGGTGCGCCCCATCTGGTGTGAAGTGGGCGTGTTGCCCCGTACCCACGGTTCTGCCGTGTTCACCAGAGGCGAAACCCAGGCGCTGACCGTTACCACCCTGGGCTCGGTGTCCGAAGCTCAGCAGCTGGATGGATTGGTAGGCGACGAATCCAAGCGCTATATCCACCAGTATAACATGCCCTCCTACGCCACGGGCGAAGCGGGCCGTTCCCGTTCCCCCAACCGCCGTGAAATCGGTCACGGTGCTTTGGCCGAGCGTGCTCTGCTGCCCGTCATCCCCACTGAAGAGGAATTCCCCTATGCGCTGCGTCTGGTGAGCGAAATCATGTCCAGCAACGGTTCCTCCTCCATGGCTTCCGTCTGCGGCTCCACACTGAGCCTGATGGATGCGGGTGTTCCGATTCATGCCCCCGTTGCCGGCGTTGCCATGGGTCTGATTCAGGATGCGGAAACGGGCAAAATCGAAGTGCTGACCGATATCCAGGGTCTGGAAGACTTCCTGGGCGATATGGACTTTAAGGTAGCCGGTACCATGAACGGCATCACCGCCATCCAGATGGACATCAAAATCAAGGGCATCAACCGGGAGATTCTGTCCCGTGCGCTGGAACAGGCCCTGAGAGGCCGTCTGCATATTCTGGGCATCATGCTGGATAAGCTCTCCCGTCCCCGTGAAAGCCTGAGCAAGTATGCCCCCAAGATTATCCAGTTCACCATTAATCCCGAAAAGATTCGCGAAGTCATCGGCTCGGGCGGAAAGACCATCAACAAGATTATCGCCGAAACGGGCGTTAAGATCGATATCGAGGACGACGGCCGGGTGTTCATTTCCACGCCCGACGAAGCCGCTGCCACCAAGGCACGCCGCATTATTGAAGGCATTGCCAAGGATATCGAGGTGGGCGATGTGTTCACCGGCAAGGTGGTTCGCATCATGAACTTCGGCGCCTTCATCGAACTGACCCCGGGCAAGGATGGCATGCTGCACATCTCCAAGCTGGACAACAAGCGGGTTGAAAAGGTAGAAGATGTGGTCAACGTGGGCGATGAGCTGGAAGTGAAGGTCTGCGAAATCGATGCGCAGGGTCGAATCAATCTGATTCGCAATGACATCGTTTATGACAATCCCTCCTTCACCCGTTCCGCCCCCGCAGGGGCTCGTCCTCCCCGCCGGGATGGCCGCAAATAATCAGGCAGCAGACTGGGCAGCCGGTTACGGCACCTGCTGCATCAAGTGTCTGTAATAACCGAAAATTCACCAGCCGGGGAGCCATCCCCGGCTTTTTTACAGGAGGACTTCATGGAGTATTTTACGCTGGATAACGGTCTGAGGGTGGCAGTAGAGGAAATACCCTACCTGCGTTCGGTGAGCATCGGCATCTATGTCAAGGCAGGCTCTATGCTGGAGCTGCCCGAGGAAAACGGATTATCCCACTTTCTGGAGCATATGGCCTTCAAGGGCACGCCAACGCGTACCGCCAGGCAGATCGCCGAGGAAATGGATACCCTGGGCGGGCGGGTCAATGCGGCCACCGGGAAGCTTTCCACCCATTTTTATGCCCAGGTGATCGATGAAAAGCTGTCGGAGGCAGCAGACCTTCTGGCGGATATCGTGCGAAACAGCCTGGTAAAGGACGAGGATTTCCAGAAGGAGCGCACCGTTATTCAGGAAGAAATCGCCATGGTCAATGACACCCCGGACGATATCATCTTCGATGTGCTGGCCGAGGCCATGTTCGGCGGCCAGCCTCTGGGACAGAGCATCCTGGGAACATCGGACAAAATTGCAGCCTATGCACCCGAAAATCTGCTGAAATACAAACAAAAGCATTACGGTCCGGGCAACAGCGTCGTTTCCATTGCAGGGCATGTTACCATGCAGCAGGCAAAGGAATTGGCTGAAAAGGTATTCGGCGATTGGCGGGGCAGCGAAGGCATGGAGTTTGCACCCCATGAAATGAACCACCCCCGCCGGGTGCTTGCGCTGGACAAGGATACGGAGCAAATGCATCTGTGCCTGGGCTTTGAAAGCCCTGCCCTGGGCAGCAAATCCAAATATGCCACGGCTGCGCTCAGCACCATTCTGGGCGGGGGCATGTCCTCCCGGCTTTTCCAGCGCATCCGGGAGGAAATGGGCATGGCCTACTCGGTGTTTGCCGGCTCCACGGCCTATCCTTTTGTGGGCGAATTCGATATCTACGCCGCAATCAATCCCAGGAATCTCAAGCAGGTCATGCAGGCAATCCGCCAGGAAATCGAAAAAATCACCACATTGGGCATCACGGATACGGAATTTGAGCAAACAAAGGCGCAAATCCGCACCAATCTGCTGCTGAGCCTGGAATCCTCCCGCACCGCCATGTCCCGAATGGGCGATACCCTGCTTTTGCAGAATAAGCTGATTCCCATTGACCACCATCTGGCCGAATTGGAAAACCTGAGCAAGGAAGAAATCAATGCCATTGCCCGGCAAATCCTGACCGGGGACTTTTCGGCCGCTTTGGTGGGCAAAAATGCCGAAAAATATAAGGAGATGCTCCAATGACGGATAAACTGGATGAAATCTTTGCCATGCAGCAGGCGCTGAATGAGGATATTATTCAAAAGCGGCATCTGGAGGGCATCCCGGATGAGGTCTGGATTCAGCGGCAGATGCTGGCCATGCTCAGCGAAATGGCTGAGGTGCTGGACGAGGTAAATTTCAAGTGGTGGAAGAACCAAAAGCCCATCAACGAGGATGCCCTGAAGGAAGAATTGGTGGATGTGCTGCATTTTTTTGTCAGCATGTGCCTGCGCGCCCATATGACGCCGGATGAAATGTACCGGATTTATATGAAAAAGAATCAGGAAAATTTCAACCGCCAATTGGGATTAAGCCAAAAGCCCGGATATAAAGCCGAGGAATAAATCCCCTCTGTCCCCAGACCCTTGCCTGTGCATGAAATCGGGAAACAGATTCGTTTCATACTTGAAGGAGGCGATGAAATGCAGATTCAGTCCAAATGGATTTTCTGTCTGATGGCGGTCTTGCTGTGCTTTTCTGTGTGCCTTGCTCAGGAGGAATACGGAGATGTGACCATCCAAACGGTTTCGGTGCAGGATGACCGGGGAAATTTCGTTAACTATCCCCTGCTGGTTGACCCGCAAAATCGGGATCAAATCGAAGAAATCAACCGTGCTGTGTTTGAGGAAGCCGAGATTTCCGCCTATCTGCGGGTCTTTCGGGCATTGAACGAGGGTTCCACCGGGCTTCAGGTGGATTTTGAGGCCAATCAGGGCGGGCATTATGTGTCCATTGTCATCAGCGCATGCGGCAAAATGCCCAAGGGCAGGCCCTCCCAGAAGTACTATGCCTTTACATTTGATCTGGCAACCGGGGAAAAGGTAGCCTTCGAGGATTTGTTTGATAATCCGCAGCTTGTTCTGAACGGACTGGAGGAAAAAACAGCCGACTCCGTTTCTGCGTACTATTCGGATTACATGGACTGCTCCGGGCTGCTTCCCCTGCCCACGGAAAGCTTCTTTCTCTCGGACAATACCCTTACCTTTTACTATGAAAACAGCACCCTTTCCTTCCTTTCCGGGGATTCGGGAGCATTGTCTTTCCTGTACGCCGAAATACCGGAGGACGGGGCGTTCGCCAATCAGGAGAGCGCCTTGTATCAGCTGCAAACAAGCGCAAAAAAACGGATCGCTCAGGGCACAGGCAGCCAATCAGAGGAAATCAGCCATTATATTCAAGCCGGCCTTTTGCCCGGCCTTGGCTTGCAAAATACGCTGATTGGAGTGGATGCGCAGACTCTTTTGTCCCGTCTCAGGCAGACCATCGACTGCTCTGCCTATCCAAACGGATGGCTGGCCGAGGTGGAAGCCCCCCTTTTCCGGGAAAATCTGCTGATTCTGGACGAAGCGCAGGAAAAGGTCACCGGTTTGCTTTGCAAAAGAATGGATTTGTGTGGTATAATAACAGGGCAGACCACCCGAAATGAATGGCAAAGCATTCTGGGGCGGCCTCAAATGAGCCTGTCCATGAACGAGGAACAGGCACAAAAGCAAGCTCTTGTCCCCGGCATTTCCGATTATTACCCCTTTTCAAACGGCTATACGCTGATTTTGCACGGAAATGAGGAGGGCATTTTGCAGGCGATTATTCTTAAATAAATCAGGAGTAATTCATGGCACGATTGGGGAGAAAAAAATCCGGCAGCACAGCGCAGGTCAAGACAAGCGCCCGCCTGGCTTCGGTTTGCTATATTTTGGGTATCTCGATTTTGACCATCGGTCTGACCGGGCTTATTTGTGTGCTGGCAACGGTGGACAGCACGGTTGTTTCCTATATTAAGGGGGCATTTCGGGGATTGTCCGGGAGCATGTGCCTTTTTCTTCCCCTCATGCTCATTTGGCTGGGTTCAGCGCTGATTGTGCATACCCATCACGGGGTGTCTGCCCGAAATTTTGTCATCGCCAGCCTGCTTTTTCTGGCGATTTCCGCATTGATTACCATGGCAATCAATGTGACGGGCTACGGTTTTCTGATGCAATACATTCCCACAGCCAACCAAAGCCACTCCTCCGGGAATAACAATATCCTTCTGTCTGACCCCACCTCCCTTTTGTCCTACATCACCCGCGTATTTTTGTGGGGACAGGAGGGGAAAACAACCCTGGCGGGGGGCGGAGCGCTCAGCATGCTGATTGCCTACCCCGTTTACCGGGTATTCGGGGCTGTCGGCGGGCTGATTTTCTCCATTTTCCTGGTGATTGTGCTGATTGTGGGGCTCTTTAAATTGGATGTGGTGGGGCTGATCCGCTCTTTGTCTGACAAAATTGAGGCGGCAAAGACCAATAAAAATAAATCGGTTTCCCGGGAAATCCCGGATGCATCCGCCCAACCCGAGCTTTCGCAAAAGCAGCAAAATATCCCGCTTCGCCCGATTTCAAAGACCCAGACCGTTGTCATGGAGACCTCAATCGATCAGGAACAGCCTGCCGTTCCCCAGCCCGCTGCCTTTGAAATTCAGCAGCCCGCTGTGCCGGTCTATACACCCCCCACTCCCGCACCATCCGCTCCCGATCCCTTTGTTGCGATGGACAACAGCCATACCATTTATGACGAATATATGCCAAGGCGGTCTGCCAATGAACAGCCCAAGGAGACCCCCGCTGCCCAGGTGCAAACTCCGGTCATCCAGCCCAAGCAGCAGCCGGCTCCCTTGAATGCCGATGTGTCCCCTGCAGAGACCAAAAATCCCCTGCCCGAAAAAGAGCCTGAACAGCAGCCCATTCCCCGGCATTCGTCCCAGTCCGCAAAGCCCGTTCAGCAGGAAGCCTCTTCAGAGAAAGAGGACTGGCTGCAAAAGCTTCGTCAAAAGCAGGAGGAAATCAGGCAAAGGCACGCCGCCTCCCAGGATGAAAGCAAGCAGTCCGCTCCCGTGCAGGAAACCCCGAAGGCGCCCCACAGCTATCCCGTGCATACGCCCGCCCATTCCTCCGAATCAAAGCAGGTCTTTACCGACCCCGCCGTGGAGCTGACCGGGGAGCGCATCCCCATTTCCCCTGCCCAGACCCGGGATTCCTCTCCCCGAATGCTGGACAATACGCCGATATCCACCCCTAAGCATACAGAGCAAACGACCCTCTCCCTGCCCATTCACTACACGCCCCCTTCCTTCGATTTCCTGAACAAGGGGAAAAATTTCAAGGAATTCGATACATCGGCCGAGGACGAAGCCCGGGGCGAGCGCATCGTATCCACTCTGGCGAACTTTAATGTGCCGGCTGAGGTCATGGAAACAACCCACGGCCCGGCCATCACCCGGTTTGCCCTGAAGATTGCCGAGGGCATCAAGGTCAGCCGCATCAACAGCTTGCAGGATAACATCGCCCTGTCCATGGGGACAGACCGGGTGCGCATCGAGTCCCCCATTCTGGGCACATCCTATGTAGGCATCGAAATTCCGAATAAGCAGGTCATGCCGGTTACCCTGCGGGAGGTATTGGAAAGCGATGTGATGCAAAAGAATCCATCCCCCCTGCTGGTCGCCCTGGGCAAGGACATTGCGGGCAATCCCATTACCTGCGAGCTGAGCAAAATGCCCCATCTGCTGATTGCCGGTGCTACGGGCAGCGGTAAATCGGTGTGCATCAACTCCATCATCGGCAGCCTGATTTACAGGGCGGACTATCACAAGGTGCGCCTGATCATGGTTGACCCCAAGCAAGTGGAATTGCAGGTATACAACGGCATCCCCCACCTGCTCAATCCGGTAATTTCCGACCCGAAAAAGGCGGCCGGGGTGCTGAACTGGGCGGTCACGGAGATGCTGGAGCGGTATTCCAAGTTCAGTGCCAAGTCCGTCCGCAATCTGGATGGTTACAATAAAAAGGTGGGCGAAAGCGCGGATGCCATGCCCTATATCGTCATTATCATTGACGAAATGGCCGACCTGATGCAGACCTGCCGCAAGGATGTGGAGGATTCCATCAGCCGTCTGGCCGCCCTGGCCCGTGCTGCGGGTATTTACATGGTGCTGGCCACCCAGCGCCCCAGCGTTGATGTTATTACGGGCGTCATCAAGAACAATATCCCCAGCCGTATCGCATTCACCGTATCCAGCGGTGTGGACAGCCGCACCATCATCGATACCGTGGGCGCAGAAAAGCTGATGGGAAAGGGCGATATGCTGTACCTGCCCACCGGCGCCACCAAGCCCACCCGTGTGCAGGGCTGCTTCGTTTCCGATGATGAGGTGACCGGCTTTACAGACGATATCCGTTCCCGGTATACAGCCGATTATGACCCCAACATCATGGAAAGCATGGAAACGCAGCAGGCCGCATCCCAAAGCCCTGATTCAGCCGAGGCAGACCCTGCCCCCGATGGCAATGAAGGGCAATTCCAGGATCTGCTGATGGAAGCCATCCGCATGGCGGTGGAGGACAGGCAAACCTCCATCAGCATGCTGCAGCGCAGGCTGCGCATTGGGTATGCCAGGGCCGGGCGGCTGATTGACGAAATGACCAAGCGGGGCATCATCTCCGAATCAGAAGGGTCCAAGCCCCGCAAAACGCTCATCAATATGGAACAGTATGCCGAATTGCTGGAAGAAGAACAATCCACTTGAAAATTGAGGGGGGAATCATGCTATGTTTGATGCGGTGAAAACAAAGGATGCCTGCGTAGCCTGGATCCGGGATTTCTTTGAAAAAAACGGCCCGGACTGCAACGCAGTGGTGGGCATTTCAGGGGGGAAGGACTCCTCTGTGGTGGCTGCGCTGTGCGTGGAAGCATTGGGCCGGGATCGGGTCATCGGTGTGCTGATGCCCTGCGGCGTGCAGGAGGATATCGATATGGCCAAGCTCCTGGTCGAGCATCTGCATATCCGCCACTTTATCATGAACATCAAGGAAACGGTGGATGCCTTTTATCGGGCATGTCCCGTGCCCCTGACCCGGCAGAGCCAAATCAATCTGCCGCCCCGCATCCGCATGTCCACGCTCTATGCCCTCAGCCAGTGCATGAACGGGCGGGTGGCCAATACCTGTAACCTGAGCGAGGACTGGGTGGGCTATTCTACCCGGTACGGCGATTCTGCCGGGGATTTCAGCCCCTGCAGCAGGCTGACCGTTCAGGAGGTCAAGGCGGTCGGCCGGGCGCTTGGATTGCCCGAGGTATTGATTGAAAAGCCGCCCATCGACGGGCTTTCCGGCAAGACGGATGAGGATAATCTGGGCTTCACCTATGCCGAATTGGATCGGTATATCCGCACCGGAAAAATCGATAACCCGGAGAAAAAGGCGCTGATTGACCGCAAGCATCAGATGAATCTTTTCAAGCTGCAATTGATGCCCTGCTTTGAATATGAGCCGGAGGATTGAGCATGTCCGATAAAATGTACCGTTTGGGGCTGATTGTCGGTCGCTTTCAGATGCTGCATGCCGGGCATGAGGACATGATCGGGCGGGCCATTGCCCTGTGCGACAGGGTCTGTGTCTTTGTGGGCTCCTCCCAGGAAAGCGGAACACGCAACAATCCCTTTGACTATCAGACACGGCATGACATGCTCTACAGGGTGTTCGGGGAGACAATTGATATCCACCCCCTGCCGGATAAGGGCATCGGCAACAACAGCTCCTGGGGCGAATATCTGATGAGCCACACCTGGGACATCTATCATGCGTATCCGGATTTGCATATAACCGGGAAGGAGTCCAGACATCTGGACTGGTTCAGCGGGCTGAAGGGTGTGCTGATAGCCGAGCTTTTTATCCCCAAGGCCGTGGAAATTTCGGCCAGCGAAATGCGTCAGCACTTGCTGGATAACGATGAAGCAGCCTGGAAAAAAATGGTCAATCCCGCCCTGTATCCCATGTATGAGCATCTGCGCAGGCAGATTGTTGCCTCCTGGGAAAACACAAACACACAAAGCATTTAAGTTGAATGAGGTGATGAAATGAAGCTGCAACCGATTATCGTGTCGCTGTTGGATACCGATTTATATAAGTTTAATATGGATCAGGTGATTTTTCATAAGCACACCGACCTGACCGGCGAATATATCTTCAAATGCCGGAATGAGCACGTTGTTTTTACCCCCGAAATGCTGGAGGAAATCAACGAACAGATTGACCATTTGTGCTCCCTGACCTTTTCGGAAAAGGAACTGAATTACCTGCGTTCCATCCGCTTTATCAAAAATGACTATGTGGAATTTCTCCGGCTGTGGCATCCAATCAGGGACTATGTCCAGACCAGCTTGACCGAGGACGGTGTTTTGCAGGTGAAGGTGCGTGGGCCGATTTTTTCCGCCATGCAGTTTGAAATTTATCTGCTGGAAATCATCAATGAAGTCTATTTCCGCATGAAATACGATTACGCAACGCTGCTGGCCTCTGCCCGCCGGAAGCTCAGGGAAAAAATCGATGCCCTGAACGGCGGCGTCTATACCTTCCAATTCGCCGAATTCGGCTGCAGACGGCGCCTGTCCCGGGAATGGCAGGACGAGGCCGTGCGCAGGCTGGTGCAGGAAACCCACAACTGCGTAGGCACCTCCAATGTGTATCTGGCCATGAAATATAATGTGCTGCCCATCGGCACCTATGCCCACGAATTTGTGCAGATGTATCAGGGCATCGACTCCATTCCCCTGGCCTTCACCAACCATTATGCCATGCAAGACTGGTATGACGAGTACAAGGGGGATAACGGAACGGCGCTGAGCGATACCATCACAACCGATCTGTTCCTGCTGGACTTCAACCGGGCCATGGTCAACAACTACAACGGCGTGCGGCATGATTCGGGCGACCCCTTCGTCTGGGGCGAAAAAATCCTGCATCACTATGAGCTGTACGGCGTGGATGCAAAGCAAAAGCAATTGCTGTTCTCGGATGGACTGAATTTTGACCGGGCACAGAAGCTGTATGACTATTTCAAGCGCCGCTGCAAGGTCACCTTCGGCATCGGAACCTTCATTTCCAATGATACGGACGAGGAGCCGCTGAATATCGTCATTAAGCTGCAATATGTCAACGGCAATCCGGTGGCCAAGCTGTCCGATGCCCCCGGAAAAACCATGTGCGAGGACCCGGAATATCTGGAATATCTCCGCCGCTCGGTGCAGTTCCGCCTGAATCGTCAAAAAGAGGGAGAAACCTGAGCGATACAAAACCGCCGGCTGCAAATCGATGCGGCCGGCGGGCTTTTATTTTATTCATTCCTGGGCAGGCTCATAGTCCGACAAAGAATAAAAGCGGATATCGATGTATTCACTGTGCTGGATGCTGGCCGAAAGCAGGCTTTTCAGGGTATCGCAGCACTTATTCCAGGCCTGATTCAGCAAATCCTGGTCATTTTCATACCGGCTGCGGCATTCCAGCAGCTGCTTATCCATGATTTGCTGATACTTTGTTTCATCAATCAGATGCCAGAAATCGGACTTTTGCACATCCCCAACCGCCGTTATTTTATCGCTGATTACATGGGCCGGGGGCAAATAAACGGCAATTCCATCCTCCGCCACTTCGGTCTTTGCCTGGGATAAATCCACCCCCAGCGACAGATCATACTGATAATTGACCGTCAGGGTGGCAACGGAGGAGGGAATGAGCGCCGCATTGACCGAGGCGGTCAGCACATCCGTATCCGTAATTTCAAGGCAGACCAGCTCGCCTGTTTCGGTCAGCTCATGGCTGATGGTTTCGGCCACCGACTGATAATTGATATTAAAAAGTACATTCTTCAGCCATGTGCGCAATTCAGGCACTGTCAGCAGGGCAATGCAGCACAGGATGATGCACAAAATAATACAAAGCAATATTCTTTTGATTACTTTCATGGGCTTGCTCCGTTCAGCGCAACCAGCAGCAGAATGACACCCCTTCCGGCAAGGTAGGCAAGGGTCGCATACCCCACAATCATCACAAAGGTATGCCATATTTTCAATCCGATGCCGCGCTTTCCTCTGGGAGAATGCTTTTGTTCCTCTCCCGTTTTTTTATGCTTGAACATACTGTCCCTTTCCGTTCAGAAAAAAGCCCTCTCAAACAGCTTGCTCATCCGATGTTTCCGGGCGATTTTTCCAGCCAATGCAGACGCCTGTCAGCCAGGACATGCGCCAGGACACATCCGTGAACCCTGCCTTTTCCAGCATGCACATCACCCGGTTGGGGCGCAGGGCGGCATCCAGCGTAAAGGGGACGGATAAAACAAACTGTCCGCCCGGGCGCAGCACCCGCAATACCTCCCGGAGCACCAGGTCAAACTGATCGTATTCCTGCGGCGGCCGGGAACTGAGAACCACGTCCATGGATTGGTCACGCCAGGGAATATCATCCCCCCTGCCGCACATCACATCCCCATTCTCCAGCACACGCATAATCCCCCTGGACTGCTCGTAGGTTTCGCTGATTCCGCAGGGAATCAACTGATACCGCCTGGAAAGCTCCCACAGCAGGGAAGCCTCCGTGCAGTTCAGGTCAAGCACCTTCTCATGCTCCTCAATAATCGCCCAGTTGAGAACGGCCTTCTGCTGCCTGCTGAGACGGGGCAAGCTTTGCGTTACCTCCAAGGAGGCGCTGATTTCATTCTGCATACTATCACTCCCTATGGGAAAGCAGTTATCCTCTCCCACATGGAATCATAACATATTTTTCTGTAAATTGCAATACTTTTGAAATAATTTCATTCTTTTTGTAACAAAATGCCCTTTTTGGCAAAATTCCGGACAGATCTTTTTTTGAGCAGAACCCAAAAAAGGGCAACAAAACAAATGCTTGTCTGCCGCCCCTTGATCGTCAAAAGCCTTATACCTTGGAAATCAGGCGATAGGAAGAAATAACCTTGCCGAGAATGACCGGGTTCCGGGCGTAAATCGGTTCCATGGTGCTGTTTTCCGGCTGCAGGCGAATGCGGTTCTTTTCACGGAAGAAGCGCTTGACCGTTGCCTCGTTATCAATCATGGCAACCACAATATCGCCGTTCCGGGGCTCGGCCTGCCTCTGGACTACAACATAATCCCCGTCCATAATGCCGCACTCGATCATGCTGTCGCCGACCACCTTGAGGATATAGCTTTCGCAATCCCCAACCATTTCCACAGGCAGATAAATCGTATCCTCCAGGGATTCCTCCGCCAGAATGGGAACACCGGCGGCCACCCGCCCCACAACAGGCACCTGACGGACATAATTGCTCGGATTAACCGGCCCGTTGACCAATTCAATGGCACGGGTCTTCCCGCTATTGCGGCGAATCAAGCCCTTCTTTTCCAGCCGAACCAGATGTCCGTACACTGTCGCAGAGGAGGACAAATTCACATGGTCGCAAATTTCACGAATGGACGGCGGGTAATTTTTCTCTTGGTAGTGCTGCACAATATAATCATACACCATTTGCTGGGATGCACCGCGTGCGCGTCTGGGCATAATCTACTCCTCCTTATCAACTAACTATTCGACATGAGAGAACAAAAATCCTTTTTTTATGAAACTCACTTTAAATTTTTTAAAAATGACTCTGCGCCGAAACGCTGGGGCAAATCAAAGAATTCAGCCACGGTTGCCGCCAAATCGGCATAGGTTTGTCTCATGCCAAGGTCTGCTTCCCTGTTGATGGACCTGGACCAGGCGAGAATGGGAATGTATTCCCGTGTATGATCCGTTCCCGGATAGACGGGGTCGCAGCCGTGGTCTGCCGTAATCAGCAGCAAATCCTCATCCTTCATCAGCCCGGTCAGCCGAGGCAAATTCCGGTCAAATTCCTCCAGAGCATCCCCATATCCCTGCACATCCCTGCGATGGCCATAGGACGAATCAAAATCCACCAGATTAACGAAGCACAGTCCGTCAAAGGGCTTCTGCATATACTGAACAGCCGCCTCCATGCAGGCCGGATTACCCACTGCATGGTTGGAATCCGTCAGACCCCGTCCTGCAAAGATGTCCTCGATTTTGCCGACCCCCAGCACATCCTTCCCGGCATTTTTCAGCGCATCCAGTATGGTCTCCCCCGTGGGTTCCAGGGAAAAATCCCTTCTCTTTGCGCTGCGGACAAAGTGTCCCCTGCCGCTGCCGGTAAAGGGTCTTGCAATCACCCGGCCAACGCCGTGCTTTCCCTGCAATAATTTTCTTGCGGTGCGGCACATTTCATAGAGCTGTTCCACCGGAATCAAATCCTCATGGGCGGCAATCTGGAACACGCTGTCTGCCGATGTATAGACAATGGGGCAGCCGCTTTTCATGTGTTCCTCGCCCAATTCATCCAGAATTTCCGTGCCGGAAGCCGGCTTATTCCCCAATATTTTTCTGCCGATTGCCTGCTCAAAGGCATCAATCACCTCGGCCGGAAAGCCCTCCGGATAGGTGGGAAAGGGACTGTCAACCCGCACGCCGCTCATTTCCCAATGCCCGGTGGTGGTATCCTTGCCCCTGGACACCTCCATGGCCCGTCCAAAGGCACCGCAGGGATGGGCAATCGGTTCAAGCCCGGCGCCGGGGATATTCCCAAGCCCAAGGGTGCGCATATTGGGCAGCCAAAGAGGCCGCTTTTCATGAATATGGGCGAGGGTGCCGGCGCCTTCATCCCCGAAATTTTTCGCATCGGGCAGGGCACCGACCCCAACCGAATCCAACACAATCCATAATACTCTGCTCATAATCAATCCTCTGATTCAAAGCCCGTCAAAACCATGTCTGGCAGAAGGTGGTAATCATCCAGTTTTTATCATGCTTCTGATATTTGCCGAAGATATCCGGGCTCAATTGATATTCCTCCGGGCAAACCTGATAATTGTTCTTTCCCCCGTCCCGGACATACAGATAGCAGTACCGTTTGATGCGGTTAGAGACATTGCCCTCCACCGTCTGCACCAGATACTTGCCTTCCTCCAGTTCCTTGACCCCGGTCACCAGCCCCACATGCAAATAGGCATATCCACCCTTTTTGCCATAAATCACCAGATAACCCGGGCGGGGAACATCGCTCAGACGGTTCATATTCTGAAAGCCGGTATAAATCTTGCCCACGCCCGCCGCGCGCACCGAGTAGGGCCGCCCATCCTCATGGGGAACGCTGCTTTGGTAATCATCCATCGGGATTCCCGAATTGTCCAGGCAATAGCCCACAAAGGCACCGCACCAGCCGATATTGCAGCCCGAACCCGAACCGCACTGCCAATAGGCATACTTGTTCTTGCTGCCCAGCCTGGAAAAGGTCACCCCAAGGTTTTCCTGCCATTCATTCAGTGTAAACCGGATCGCCTCCGCAATTTCGGCGGGCACCTCTGCCCCCACCTTCAGCTCCCCGGTTTCCACATATTTTTCCACATGTACGTCAAAATAGGTGATATTTCCCGAATCGCTGATCATGATGAGGCTGGCATCCCCGGCCTCCAGGGCAAGGATTTTGTTATCCTCCACCGTGACCACGGACAAATCGGTGCAATCCCACACCCCCGCCAATTCCTCATCCACCGCATAGCTTTCCCCCTCCGTCATGGAAAGAGAAATGGTTGACTCCGTTTCCCCCAGACAGGCAGAAGCCCCTGCAGCACAAAGAAAGACAGCAAGAAAAATACAGACCATTTTTTTTGCAGACAAATCCAGAACCATTTGAATCATTCCTTCCCGGATAATTCCTGCTGTTCCGCCTGACTCTTCTGGCTGTTTCGCCTGATGGAGTAGGCACTTTCGTAGATGGTTGAGCAAAGCCCCACCAGAATCGGAAAATAATAGGTGACAAACCGCCACAAAAGCAGCGAAGCAAACAGAAGATCCCCCGGCACAACCTTGGCATAAAGCAGGGCATAGCCGCCCTCCTGCGCCCCCGAAGCGCCCGGCAGCGGCATGAAGGATGCGGCCAGGAACAGCAAAAGCTGAAGGGTCATTGCCTGAGTATAGTCCAAACCCACAACCCCCAGCGCCCTGCATGTGCAATAGGAAACGCTCATCAGCCCGATGACCTGCAGATAGGAAAACAACAGCAACACAAGCAACTGCAGCGGATGATGGGTAATCATGTCAACGCTTGCATGAAATTCGTTGAGCGTGGCATCGATTTTTGAGGAGGTAGAGGCAATGTCCTTCACAATGTGCAGCTTTTCCCCCGCCTTCAATATCAGGAAAATCAAAAACCGCACAATGTTTTTGTTGATTGCAAGCAGCAAAACCAATCCCACCGAGGCGCCGTTCAGAAGGAATCCAAACAGAATCATCCATTTTGCGCCCTCGGCGCAGCTTGCCACGAATCCGGCGTGGCTGATCCACAGCCCGCCGCCCAGGGTCAGCATGGCCACCTGAAAGCAGAAAAATTTAACGGTCAGCGAAGAGGAAGCAACCCCCGGCGCAATGCCTCTTTTTCGGAAGGCAAATACCTGCATGGGCTGTCCGCCGGTGGAGGCAGGGGTGATGTTGGAATAAAACACCCCCAGCACAGCGATGTGCATGGTCGACCAGAAGCCTGCCTTGACATGCTGCTGGTGAAAAAAGACATAATTGATAATTCCTTCGCAGGCCAGGCTGCCAATCCAGCTGCCCAGCGCAATCAGAAGCCATTTCTTATCACACTGCAGAATAGCGGCCAGGGAAGCAGAAATATCGCCGTTTTTCGCACCCAAATACAGCACAATCAAAATCGTGCCGACAATAAGGAGCGCATTCAGCACATTGCTGCGGACCTGCTTCGATGGCTTCTTCAAATGTCTCTCTCACCCTTCTGACAGCATCAAGCCCGGCTGTCCGGATTCCAGTATATCACAATCCATTCCGTTTGTCACGATTTTTCTGGCGGAATGGGGCTGGCTACCCGGACAGCCTGCTGTCTTATTTCAGCTGAATACCATACAGCTTGGCATTTCCCTTGGAGGAGGTGCCGATCACCAGAATATCATTGTAAACAGCGGGAGAACCCAGCACCTGACCGCCCAAATCCAGCGTATTGAGCAGAGCACCGCTGCGGGCATCCAGCAGATACATGACACCCTTCATATCCGCCTGAATAATCCAGGCATCCCCTGCCGCATTGTACACGGCCACGGGAGAGGACACGGCATTGGCATCCATGGCATATTCCCATCTGACATTGCCGGTGGATTTTTCCAGGGCAATCAGCTTGCTGCCGCCCTCCTTGAGGTTGGTCACGGTAAAGTAAACCAGATCGGAAATGGAGTTTTCGCCCACCACAGGGCTGGCCTTGCAGCCCGAATACTCGGTCTTGGTATCGGCGGTGCAGCGAATGCCGTATGTCCAGTCGGTCTCCCCGGTCATAGCATTGACCCGGCGGATGGTGACATCCTTTTTCGAGCCTACCCGGCTTCCGCTGGTCGAGCCCGTATACAGCCAAAGCGTGCCGTCCTCGTCAAAATCAAGGGCAATGGTGGCATCCGTATTATCCCCGTTATCCAGCGCCCAGACGGTCTTCATGGTGGTGGAATCCACGCATCTGAGGGCGCCGTAGGAGTCCGCCAGGAAGATATACTGACCGTACATGGCAACCGAGCTTTCCACGCTGGTCTGGGTATCCTTGGCGCTGTTGGCCTTGCTCTTGAGGTAGACCGTGGAGGGGGTCACCGTCAGGGACTTCTCAGTCAAGCTGAAGGAGCAGTTCAGATCAACCGTGTACAGCAGACCGTTCTCGCCCGCAATCACCATGGTATCCGTGTTCCACAGGAACAGTCCCGAGCCGTCAAAGGAGCCGTTTGTGTTGTACTGCTTCTGGTTATCCGATTTGCGGCCGTTGATGAACATCAGCTGGGAGCAATCAATCAGATTATACAGATAATAGCCGATGGCACCCGTTTTGTTTGGCATTTTGGAAATGGACTGGCCAAAGGAAATCATGGGGCGAGCCTTGGAATCCACAGACACCGAGCCCCGCAGCGGATAGCCGATATTGATTACATCCCGGGTGGGCTGGCCGTCCTTCAGATCCACAAAATGCACCTTGCCGTCCTGTCCGGCTACAATGACCTCCTTCAGGGCGGTCACATTCTTCTTATCATCATACAAATTCATGATTTCCCGGACTTCCTGAGACCACTTCACAATGGCCGGCTGACCTGTCCAGCCAACGCCATAGAGGGTGGAGTCCGCTGTTTTCAATGAACCCATTTCGTATTCCCACAGGATTTCCATCACCTGCTCCGAGATTTCCACCGTGCCAAAGGCGGCATTGCGGCGGAAATTATCGCCTCGGAAGGTCAGAACGCCGCCCTTCCAGGAGGCATACTGGTCGGGAGACTGGGCATTGAGCTTGGTGGTGCGCTGATAATCGGACTGGGTCTTGCCGCCGATATACACCGTATCCGTCATCTTCAGGGAAGAAGCCTCCGAGGAGGCGGTCAATACGGGCATGGGCGTGGCAGTCACCACAGCGGCAGTCGGCGCAACCGTGGGAAGCGGAACGGCAGTGGGCGTGGCAGTGGGCTCCGGGGTGGGCTGAACATCCTCTTCGGCCAGTTCTTCGGTTTGCTCATCCTCGTCACCGTAATACCAGCCGTCGTCCTGCCCGTCCCAGTCCTCTTCATCGATCAGTTCATCATCTTCGTCCTCGTCCCAATCGATGTCGTCAAAATCGTCATAGTCGTCAAAGTCTTCGTCCCCGGCATACTCATCGTCATAGTCATCGCCGTATTCGGATTCATCGTCAAATTCATCAAAGGATTCATCAAAGGAAGGCTCTTCCTCATCATCCTCATCCGAAAAATCCTCTTCCGCGGCGTTTGAACCGGTATCGGGCAGCACAAAGGAGGCCTCGTTTGAACCCGAAAGGGGGGCTTCGGTCACCTCAGGCTGGGGCGTGGGGGTGGCAACAGAGTAGAAATTCACGGAAATTCCCTGAACATCCCTGACCCACTCGCCGGACGATGTTTTCATGGACGGATAAATCGTTCCGGTAAAGGGCGCCGAAGCGGTATAGGCAAACTGCCACACGGTCTCCGTCCCGTTGCCGTCATCCAGCCGGGTGATATCGCACAAAAGCTCATCGTTATACTCATCCACCAGGCAAACCTCTTCCACATCGCCCGTCGTCCGCAGATTAAAGGTGCAGGAGGTGGGAACGGCCCCGGAGGCGCAGGTGCATTTGAATTCAACGGCAGAGGGCTCTTCCACCACCGAAACGGGCTGAACAGTGGGGGCGGCGGTCACCACAGGCGCATCCGTGATCACAGGCTCGGCAGTGGGGACATCGGTGGGTGCCTGGGTAGCGCTCACCGTGGCAAAGGAGGGGAAAAGCTTGGCTTTGATGGTGTTGAGCTTGCCGATGATTCCATCGCTTCCCTCCGGCAAAAGGAACATCCCGCCAAAGAAGAGAATCACAAGGAAAATGAGCGCAATCAGCAGAATGCGCCAGGCGGGGGTGCGGGAATTTTCTTCCTCTTCCTCTTCTTCCTCCTCATCCCGCATCTGGCTGCGGCGGCTCATGCGCTCTGCATAGATATCGTCCTGCCGTTCAGGGCGGACATTGGTACGGGCGGGCTGTGCATAGGAGTCATCCTTCGAAAGATCCTCCTCCTGCTCCAGCGTCACCTTGGCAGGCTGCAGCCTTTGATAGGAAGGCCTTGCTTCCTGGCGAATAACCTGCTGATAGCCCGTTTCCGTCATGCGGGTATACATATTCGTGCTTTGGGGAGGCTGGCGCAGAGCCGTCCGGCGCTGTTCCTCCAAAGCCTCTGGGTCATAGCTCGAATAAACGGGACGGCTGGCAGACTGCCTGGGGGGCTGTTCGTCATCTGATTGGTCATAGGAAGGAAGGCTCTCTCCGCCCGGCCTCAGGCTTTCGGAATCAAAAGTGGAAACAGGCTCTGCAGGAGAAGCTGTTTCTTCATCCGGTGCTTTGGAATCAGCAGTCAAATCGGGATTTATATCTGCATTTGTACCCGGATTCTCCTCCAGACGGCGGCGATCCGCGCGGCGATGCCTTTCTACAGGTTGATAATCCGGAATTTCAGAATTGCTCATGAATCAAACCTCCTTGAGTTGGCACAAAGGTACAGAATGTATTATATCAAAAAACTTTCTATGTTTCAAGTAAAAAAGAGATGCCTTTGGGGCATCTCTTAAAAAATTCACAATTTTGCTTTCAGCAATCAGTCTTCGGTGCTTTCGGCTGCCTTTTCTTCCGCAGTGCGCTTGTTGAAAATGACATTGACCAGGATACCGACGATCAGGGCGGTGGCGATGGCAGAGATGGTCACGGGGCCCAGGTTGAGCTCCAGACCGCCGATGCCGCAGACCAGGATAGCAGCCACAACGAACAGGTTGCGGTTGTCGCCCAAATCAACCTTCTGCACCATCTTCAGACCGGACACGGCGATGAAGCCGTACAGGGCGATGCAAACGCCGCCGACGATGCAGTTGGGGATGGAGTTGACGAAGGCGGTGAAGGGCTCAAAGAAGGACAGCACGATGCAGTACAGAGCGGCAATCACGATGGTGGACACGGAGGCATTGCCGGTGATGGCCACGCAGCCGACAGACTCGCCGTAGGTGGTGTTGGGGCAGCCGCCGAAGAAGGAGCCGATGATGGAACCCACGCCGTCACCAATCAGGGTGTGATCCAGACCGGGATCGGTGATCAAATCACGGTTGACGATGGTGGACAGGTTCTTGTGGTCAGCAATATGCTCAGCCAGGGTAACAAAGGCAACAGGGGCGAACAGCACGAAGATGTTCAGCACATCCGCAAAGGACTGGATGGTGCCGCCCTTACCCTGGAACATGCCGATGAACACGAACTCAGGAAGCTTGAAGAAGCCGATTCCCTCGAAGGCCTTCAGGTTGATGACCGGCAGACCAAGCAGGGTCAGGATCAGACCCACAATGTAGGCGGCGGCAATGCCGATAATAAAGGGAATCATCCGCATCCACTTGGGACCCTTCACGGAAGCCCAGATGGTCATGAAGAAGGCGAACAGGCCAAGGAAGATGGGAATCAGGGCATTGATCTCTGCCCCGGTGTAGGTGCCCTGCAGATTGCTCACCGCAGAGGAGCACAGGGACAAACCAATCAGCGCAACGGTAGGTCCGATAACCACGGGAGGAAGCAGCTTGTTGACCCAGGCAGAGCCGGTTTTCATGATGATCAGTGCAATGATCACGTAGACCAGACCGGCAAAGATTGCGCCCAGGAAGATGCCCAGACAACCGCAGGAAGCAGCACCAATCAGCGGGGAAATGAAGGCAAAGGAGGAACCCAGGAACACGGGGCTCTTCTTCTTGGTCATGAAGATATAGAACAGAGTGCCGAAGCCTGCGCCGCACAGGGCAGCCGCCTGATTGAGGGGCTCACCCACCAGCAGCGGAACCAGCAGCGTGGCCGCCATGATCGCCAGCACCTGCTGGAATGCGAAGACCAGATTCTTCTTAATCGGGGGCTTGTCAGCGATGTCGTAAACCAGTTTCATTGTGCATCTCCTCCATATGAATGAATTTCCCAGGGGCTTGGAAAAGTCTTTCGGCAGGCACAAAAAATCCTGTCGCACAGAGCGGCAGGACTGAATTGCGTCATCGTTTTCCAAGGCAGGCAGCTACTTTTGCAGGCGTAGACCTGCTTTCTCGCTTCCCGTGTGCCTTGGTGAACAGCCCTTGTCGGTCTCTCTGTACCGTCTTAAAGACTCACCGGGGATTATGCTACCACATTCTATCCCCTTTGTCAACAGATTTTTTTGCTTTTCTGACACTTTTTTGAACGAATTTTTTGTTTTTCCTTGCAATCCCCCGGATTTGTGTTACAATAGACTGGCTGGTTTATCCGGCGAAAGGCGGCAGAGTAACGAACCATGAATTATCCCCTTGTGTGTGACAAAAGCAAGGCATTTCATTTGGAAATAAACGGAAAAAGCGCCGGACGGGATTTCCTGCTGATTGCAGGCCCGTGCAGTGTGGAATCCGAAGCACAGATCACGGAATGCGCCCGGATTGCCCATGAGGCCGGGGCAGACATACTGCGGGGCGGTGTTTTCAAGCCCAGGGAATCGCCCTATTCCTTTCAGGGGCTGGGGTTTGAGGGGCTGAAAATGCTGCACGGGGCGGCAAAAATGTATCAGCTGCCCATCGTGTCCGAGGTGGTGGATACACGGGATGTGGAAAAAATGGCGCAATATTGCGATATTTTGCAGATCGGTGCCCGGAACATGCAGAACTATGCGCTGCTGACCGAGGCGGCCAAATCCCAAAGAATCATCCTGCTCAAGCGGGGCATGAATGCCACCATAGAGGAATTCCTGGGGGCGGCAGAATACATTGCCCTTGCCGGGAATGAAAAAATCATTCTGTGCGAGCGGGGCATAGCCTGCCGGGATTCCCAGACCAGAAACTGTCTGGATTTGGCCAGCGTTCCCGTGCTGAAGAGTCTGACCCATCTGCCCGTTTTTGTCGATCCCTCCCATGCCACAGGGCGGCGGGATTTGATTGAACCCATGAGCCTGGCTGCCGTCATGTGCGGGGCAGACGGGCTGGAAATTGAGGTGCATCCCGAGCCGGACAAGGCGCTGTCCGATGCCGCTCAGCAGCTCGGCGAGGAAGCATTCCGCCGCATATCCAAAAAAATACGGGCGTGCGTTTCCTTCCGGGATCAAAGCCGGATTTGACGAATTTTCCCATTTATGCTATGATAGCAATGAAATTCACCTATATGATTTGAAGGAGTGAGCATGATGAACAGAAAACAGATCAGCAAAATTCTGCACGATACGGCCTTTATCCACACCTCAGGCACACCGGAAGAAAAGAAGGTTGCCGATTATCTGCAGGAGGCGTGCAAACAGCTTCACGTATCCGTCCACGAGGAAACCTTCCCCGTGCGCCTGACGAATATGTCCGAGGCTTCCCTTATGGCAGACGGCAAAGCCCTGCCCTGCAAGGGCTATAAATTATGCGGAAGCGGCAGCATCAAGGCTCCCTTTTGCTATATGCCCAATGACGACCGGGCTTCCCTGAATTCCATCAAGGGAAAAATCGTGCTGATTGATAAGGGCGTTTCCTATTTTAATTATCATGACCTGCTCAAGTACGGGGCGGTGGGTTTTATCACCTATGACGGGGATGTCAATTATGCGGACAATGATATTGATTTCAAGGAACTGCGCCCCCATGTTTGCCTGGGGGAAAAGCTGCTGGGCGTCAATGTAAACGCAAAGACCGCCGCAAGGCTGGTGGCCATGAACCCGGCTTCGGTGGAAATCACCATTCAGCAGGAGGAATACGAGGGCGAAAGCCTGAATGTGGTGGCGGAAATTCCGGGTCAGACGGATGAATGGATTGTGCTGACCGCCCATATGGACACCACACCCCTTTCTGTCGGCAGCTATGACAACATGACAGGCTGCATCGGTCTGCTGGGCATCATGGAAAAGCTGAAGGCAGAGGCTCTGCACTACTCCCTGCGCTTTGTGTTCTGCGGCAGTGAGGAGCGGGGATTGCTGGGCAGCAAGGCCTATGTGGCTGCTCATGAAGGCGAGCTGGAAAAGGTGCAGCTGAACATCAATCTGGACATGATCGGCACCACCATGGGCAAATTCATTGCCTGTGTCAGCGCAGAGGATAAATTGGTGCATTATCTGGAATATCTGGCCTGCGAAACGGGCTGGGGGCTGAATGCCCGCCAGGGAGTCTATTCCAGCGATTCCACCCCCTTTGCAGATAAAGGCGTTCCCGCCCTGTCCTTTGCCCGCATTACGGGTCCCCATCAGGGAACGATTCATAACCGCTATGATACCGCCGCCCTGGTCAGCGAAGCACAAATGCAGAAGGATATTGATTTTATCGCCCTGTTCACCGCCCGCATGGCCTGTGCCAGGTGCATCCCGGTTGCCCGGCAGATTCCCGACAAGGTCAGGGATGAACTGGATAAATACCTGTTCCGCAAGCGCGGAGACTAAATGAAATTTTTGAAAGGGATTACGCCATGATTTCCTGCTCTGACAGATTGGAATTCGTTCACTCGGATATCCGCGGCCCCCTCTATCAGGAGGCACTGCGCATGGAAGGGGAAGGGGTCAATGTACTCAAGCTGAACACGGGCAATCCCGGGCGCTTTGGCTTTCCCCTGCCCAACAGCGTGCGTCAGGCCCTTGCCCTGCACATTGATGAAGCCGTGCCCTACTGTGATGTACGGGGCATGCGGGATGCCCGCAATGTCATCTGCACCTATCATATCGGCCGGGGACTGCAGGGGATTTTGCCCAACGATGTGTTCATTTGCAACGGCGTAAGCGAAGCGGCCTCCATGCTGATGAATGCGCTGATTGGCACGGGAGAGGAAATTCTGCTGCCCTCCCCCAACTATTCCCTGTGGAGCAATAACGCCTACCTGTGCGGCGGGCAGCCCGTTTTCTATCGCTGTGACCCGAATAATGCCTGGAATCCGGACACCGAGGATATCCGCTCCAAAATCACGCCCCGCACCAAGGCCATTTTGGTCATCAACCCCAATAACCCGACCGGCGCGGTGTACAGCCGGGAAATTCTGCTGGAAATTGCGGACATTGCACGGAAAAACCATCTGGTGATTCTGGCAGACGAAATCTATGACCGGCTGATTATGGACGGGCTGCGCCACGAATCCATCGGCGCACTGGCGCCTGATGTGCCCTGCGTGACCTTCAACGGTCTGTCCAAATCCCATATCGTCTGCGGCTTCCGCTGCGGATGGATGGTCTTTTCCGGCCCACGGGGCGAGCTGGATGACATCAAAAACGGCGTGATGAAGCTGGCCTCCATGCGCCTGTGCGGCAATGCCCTGACCCAATTGGTTATCCCCGCTGCCCTGGTGGATTCCCAAAGCACCCAGGAAATGGTTGTGCCGGGCGGGCGGCTGTATGAGCAGCGCAAGGCCACCATGGAGGCGCTGGACCGCATTGACGGAATCAGCTATGTGCCCTCCCGGGCCTCCTTCTACCTGTTCCCCCGGCTGGACGAAACCAAATTCGATTTTGAAAGTGTGGGGGATTTCGCCATGAAATTTCTGCATGAACAGCATGTCCTGGTCATCCCCGGCACGGGCTTTGACTGGCATGAGGACTGGCGTTTCCGCATCGTGATGCTGCCCGAGCCTGATGTGCTGACCAAGGCCATGGGCGATTTGCAGTATTTCCTCAAGCAGCACAGAATATAAGGAGAAAAAAAATGGACGAAAAAATTGCCCGCAAGCTTTTGAGCGTGGGAGAAGCCTTCCACCTGCCCGGTCCCTTCTTCAACTACGAAGAGGTCACCACAGGCAATGTCAACCATACCTATAAGGTCAATTATATCCGGGACGACGGCACGGGCATGGCAAAAATCAAGCCCTATCTGATGCAGCGTGTCAATACCTATGCGTTCAAAAATCCCGAAATGCTGATGGAAAATATCGATCTGGTCACCAGCTTTATCACCGAAAAATTCCCCAAAAAGACCAATCTGCACTTCCATCATACCGACTTTTCGGGGGAAAGATGCAACTATCTGCAGGATGACAACGGTTTTTGGCGTGTCAGCAACTACATTGATTCGGTCACCTTCAACAACTGCGATGATATGCACGTGGTGCGCTCTGCCGGAGAGGCCTTCGGGGAATTCCAGACCATGCTGGCCGATTTTGATGCCTCCAAGCTGTATTATACCATCCCGGACTTCCATAATACAAAAAAACGCTACGAAACATTGCTGAGCGATATTAAGATTGCCCAAAGGGGCAGGGTTTCCCAGGTCAGGGATGAGGTGGAATATCTGGTTTCCGTGCAGAAAATCGCCTGCCGCATGACCGAAATGTTTGAACAGGGGCTGCTGCCTCTGCGGGTCACCCACAACGATACCAAAATCAACAATGTGCTGTTTGACGAAAAAACCCATGATGCCCTCACCGTCATCGACCTGGATACCGTTATGCCCGGACTGGCCGGCCATGATTTTGGGGATGCCATCCGCTTTGCCGCCAATTTTGTGGAAGAGGACTGCCAGACCCCCGAAAAGGCCGGGGTTAACCTGAACATCTTCTGGGCCTTTGCCGAGGGCTTCCTGAGCAAAACAGCCAAAACCCTGACCCAGGCAGAAATCGATACCATGGCTCTCAGCTGCTTTACCCTGGCCTGTGAGCTGGCCACCCGCTTCCTGGATGACTATATTCTGGGGGATCCCTATTTCAAAATCAAGTATCCCGAGCATAACCTGGTGCGTGCCCGCTGCCAGATTGCCCTTTCCAAGGATATGCTGGAAAAAATGGATGCCATGAATGCCATTGTCCAGGAATGCGCCCGGAAATATTCCAAATAACCCATTTGATTTAAAGCGAAGGCCTGATTTTATGCGTTTATTTACAAAGGACCGTTCTTTTTACCGTTCGCTGGTTACCCTGGCCATCCCCGTTGCCCTGCAGAATCTCATTACCTTTGCCGTATCCTTTGCCGATAACCTGATGGTCTCCAGCCTGGGCGATGCGGCCGTATCCGGTGTCTACATCGGCAGCCAGATTCAGACCTTCCTGCAAACCTTTTCGGCCGGCATTGAAGGGGCAATTCTCATTCTGTCTGCCATGTATTGGGGAAAAAAGGACACATCAGGCATCCGCAAGATTGTTTCAATCGGCCTGTGCTTTTCCCTGGTTTTCGGGCTTTTGCTGACCGTTTTGTGCTTTTTTCTCCCAAGACCCGTCCTTTACCTGTTTACCAATGACCAAAATGTGCTGGATGCAGGCGTTCAATACCTGAAAATCGTCTGCTTTTCCTACCTCTTTTTCTGCCTGACCCAGGCGCTGATTGCCGCTATGCGCTCGGTGGAGGTGGCCATGATCGGCATGGGGGTTTCGCTGATTTCCCTGCTGTTCAATGTGACCCTCAATTACGGAATGATTTACGGCAAGCTGGGCTTTGCGCCCATGGGAATCGAGGGAGCGGCGCTGGCCACATTGATTTCCCGGATTGCCGAAGCGGCGGTCATGGTGTTCTATGTCTTTGCCCATGACAAAAAGCTGGGCTACCGGCTCAAAAATGTGCTGAAAATCGACAAAGAGCTGCTGCCTGATTTCATCCGCTACGGGCTGCCCATCATGGGCGGACAGGTCGTCTGGAGCATCAACCTGATGACTAATTCGGCCATCATGGGACGCTACGGCGAAACAGTCATTACGGCCGTTTCGGTTGCCAATACCATGAACACCCTGGCCTATGTCACCATGAACGGCATGAGCTCGGCTGTCGGGGTCATTACAGGCAAAACCATCGGGGCAGGCAGGGCGGACAAGATGCGTGAATACGCAAAGACGGTTCAGATTCTGTTCCTGTGCCTGGGACTGGTGACCGGGCTGGCCATTACATTGCTCAAAAAACCCTTTATCGGGCTGTATGCAGGGATTTCGAGCGGCGCAGCGGACTATTCCTGGCAATTGATTACCGTTTTGTCGGTCACCATGATCGGCACCTGCTACCAGGCCGCCGGGCTGTTCGGGCTGGTCAAATCAGGGGGCGATGTCAGCTTCGTGTTCCGCAATGATGCGATTTTCGTGTTCCTGGTGGTCATCCCCTCTGCCCTGCTCGCCTCCCACTTTGGCGCTCCCGTGTGGGTGGTGTACGCCTGCCTCAAGTGCGACCAGATTCTCAAATGTATCGTGGCCTTCTTCAAAATCAACTCCTATAATTGGATGAAAAACCTGACCCGGGAGCATCAGGAATAAATGCAAATTGCCTTCAGGCCGGACGATTGTCCGGCTTTTTTATTGGGGGTTGCAAAAAAACAGATTTTGTGGTATGCTATTAATGGTCAAAGTAAGTCAGCCTTGACCCGGAGGGATTACGATGCGATTAAGCGATACCATTGAACAGTTTATCAAGGAAATTCTGGGAGAGGAAGCAGAAGGCGTTGAGCTGCGCCGCAACGAACTGGCGGAGTATTTTCACTGTGCTCCCAGCCAGATCAATTATGTTTTATCCACCCGTTTTACGCCGGCGCACGGCTATCTGATTGACAGCAAACGGGGCGGCGGCGGATGCATTCATATCGTGCGGGTCAGCACCGGTCCGGACAGCCGGACGCTGGAAATGCTGCTGGAGGAGCGCATCGGCGAGCGCATTTCCCTGACCGATGCCCAGATGCTCTGTTCCCAGCTTCTGTCACGCAATATCATCACGCAAAAGGAAGCCGCAGCTGCCCTGTCCGCCATATCCGGGCAGGCCCTGTCCGTTCCCATTCCGGAGACACTGAAGGACACACTGCGTGCCAAAATATTGCGCAGTGTGCTGCTGACCATCATCCACAATAATCAATAAAGAAGGGATTTTATGCCATTTATCGGACGATTCAACGACAAAGCGCAGCAGGCGGTCAATGCGGCTCAGCGTGCTGCCGTCAATCTGCGCCATTCCTTTATCGGAAGCGAGCATTTTCTGATTGGTCTTCTCACGGTTGCCCGCTCGGATGCCCCGGGGCTGCCGGATAATGTGATATCCGAAACGGTCATCGAGGCCGTCAAGCAGATATCGGGCACGGGAACAGAGGTTCCCCGGCGAATGGAGCTGACCCCCCGGGTCAAAAAAATACTGGAAATTGCCATTACCACCTCGGCAAAACTGGGGCAGAATTTTGTTTCGGCATCCCATCTGTGGTTTGGACTGCTGTCCGTGACCGATTCCATCGCCGTGCGGGTATTGATCTCCATGGGCTGCAATGTGGAGGAAATCAGGCGCAGGGTCGAGGAAGCCCTGACAAAGGCCGCACAAAACACCCAGAGTACCCCCAAATCCGCCCCCTCCGAAAACGCCTCTGCCTGCGCCCAATACGGCCGGGATCTGACCGAGGCCGCCCGCAAGGAGGAGCTGGATCCCGTCATCGGCCGGGAAAAGGAAATCGAGCGGATGATTCAGATTCTGTCCCGCCGCACAAAAAATAATCCCGTGCTGATTGGCGAGCCCGGTGTCGGAAAAAGCGCGGTGGCCGAGGGTCTGGCAAGAAAAATCGCCCTGGGACAGGTGCCCGAAACCCTCCTTGGGAAGCGGCTGATTTCTCTGGATTTGTCCGCCCTGGTCGCGGGCAGCAAATTCCGGGGGGAATTCGAGGAACGCCTCAAGGCCGTGCTGGATGAAACGGTCAAGGCAGGGGACATCATTTTGTTTATTGATGAATTGCAGCAGATTGTGGGCGCAGGCAAGGCAGAGGGCAGCATGGATGCCGCCGGCATTTTGAAGCCTGCCCTGGCCCGGGGCGAGATTCAGCTGATCGGTGCCACAACCATCGACGAGTACCGGAAAAATATCGAAAAGGATGCCGCCCTGTGCCGCAGATTCCAGCCTGTGATGGTCAGCGAACCGGATTTCGAGCAGACCCTGCTCATTCTTCAGGGGCTGAGGGACAAGTACGAGGCGCATCACCGCATCCGCATCACGGATGAAGCGCTGAATGCCGCGGTGGGACTGTCCCAGCGCTATATTCAGGATCGCTTTGAGCCGGATAAGGCCATTGACCTGATGGACGAGGCGGCCTCCCGGGTTCGCATTCAGGCATTCACCGTTCCCAACGAAATGCGGGCCAAGGAAAAGGAATTGGAGGTCATCCAAGCCGAAAAGCAGGAGGCCATTGATTCCCAGGATTACGAAAAAGCGGCCGCCATGCGTGATAAGGAGCAGAGCCTGACCTGCGAGCTGGATTTGGCGCGCACCCAGTGGGAAAATGAAAAAACAAAGGTGCACGACTGCGTAACGCAGGAGGATATCGCCCAGGTGGTGGAATCCTGGACAGGCATTCCGGTGCAGCGTCTGACCGAAAACGAGGGCGAAAAGCTCATGCATCTGGAGGATTCCCTGCATGAGAGAATTATCGGCCAAAATCAGGCTGTATCCAGCGTGGCCAGGGCCATTCGCCGCGCCCGTGCCGGGCTTAAAAACCCCTCCCGTCCCATCGGCTCCTTCCTCTTTTTAGGACCCACCGGCGTGGGCAAAACCGAATTGTGCAAGGCACTCGGAGAGGTGGTCTTCAACGACAAAAATGCCGTTATCCGCCTGGACATGAGCGAATACATGGAAAAGCATACGGTATCCCGGATGGTGGGTTCGCCCCCCGGCTATGTGGGGTTTGAGGAAGGCGGTCAGTTGACCGAGGCAGTCCGCCGCAAGCCCTACAGCGTGGTTCTGTTTGACGAAATCGAAAAGGCGCATCCCGATGTGTTCAACATGCTTTTGCAGATTATGGAGGACGGGCGGCTGACCGACAATGTGGGACGGGTCACCTCCTTCAAAAACTGCATTATCGTCATGACATCCAATGCGGGGGCGCAGACCATCCGCACAGGCTCGGTGGGGTTTGGCACGCCCGGCAATGCCACCCTTTCCTATGAGCAAATGCGGCAAAGAGTGCTGACCGATATCAAGCACTCCTTTAAGCCCGAATTTCTCAACCGGATTGATGAAACCATCGTCTTCCATTCCTTGAGCCAGGAGGATATCAGGCAGATCGCCAGGCTCTTGACCGGGGAGGTTGCAGAGAGAATGAAGGAGCATGGCATCGGGCTGGAATGCGACGAATCGGCCATTGATTTGTTTGTCCGGGAGGGCTATGACGAGTTTTACGGGGCCCGTCCCCTGCGCCGGGTCATTCAGCAACGCCTGGAGGATTTTCTCAGCGAGGAAATCATCTGCGGAAGGCTGAAAAGCGGGGACAGCGTATGCATTCAGGAGGAAGGCGGGCAATTGACACAGGTAAAACGCATGCCCAAGCTGCCGGAGGGCGATACTGTCTGAAATTCCCATCCCTTTTGCTTTTTTGCCGAAGAAAATAAAATTTCCCCCTTCCTTTTTGGCAAATTATGCTGTATAATAGGTTTTGCAAATGCGATTTGACCGGGATTTCCGGAAGGAGGATGTACCTTTATGTCCATGATCAGTGAAATTGTTGCGCTGGGTGCCGATTACAATGATGCCATGGGGCGTTTTATGAACAAAGAATCCTTTTATGAAAGAATGCTGAAAAAATTCCCCAAATCCATTGATGACAACCCGGTCATGCCCCTGCTGGAGGCCGGGCAATATGAGGAAGCCATTGCCCCTGCCCACACGTTGAAGGGCGTGACGGGCAACCTGTCCCTGACCCCTCTGTATACCGCCTACACCCAGGTTGTGGCCGACCTGAGGGCAAAAAATTATGAGCAGGCTGTTGCGGAATACAAGGCGCTCCTTCCCCTTCAGGCGCAGTTCCGCAAGGCCATTGAGGAAAACTGACGGGGTGTCTGCCGAAAATACCTGATTTTTATTCTGCTGTCTGTCCGGGTTCTCTTCGGGCAGACATTTTTCTTTGTTTCAGGCAGGATTTCAGCAGGTTTGTGTTGAAAAAGACAAAGAGCACGGGAGGTGAGCGGTGTGACGGTCAGGCAGGAATTGGAGGCACGGGAGAAGCAGTTTCTATCCCCCTTTGCGGTTTGCAGTGCGGACACGGCGGGGCGTGAGCATCCCGTATCCCCCGACACGCTGCGTACCGAGTTTCAGCGGGACAGGGATCGGATTATTCACTGCAAAAGCTTTCGGCGGCTCAAATTCAAAACCCAGGTGTTTATCTCGCCGGAGGGGGATCATTACCGAACCCGGCTGACCCATACCCTGGAGGTGGCTCAGGTGGCGCGGACGCTTGCCCGTTCCCTGAATCTGAACGAGGATTTGACCGAAGCCATCGCCCTGGGGCATGATCTGGGTCACACCCCCTTTGGGCATATCGGGGAGCGTACGCTGGACCGGCTGAATCACGATGGATTCCGGCATAACGAGCAGAGCCTGCGGGTGGTGGATGTGCTGGAAAACGGCGAAGGGCTCAACCTGACAAAGGAAGTGCGCAACGGCATTTTGTGCCATTCCGGGAAAACAAAGCCCGATACCCTCGAGGGGATGTGCGTTGCCTGTGCCGACCGCATTGCCTATATCAATCATGATTTGGATGATGCGCTGCGAGCCGGGGTTTTGCGCCCCTTTGAGTTGCCGGGGGATTGTCTGCGAATCCTCGGGCAAACCCACGGTGAGCGCATCAACACCATGATTTGCGATATTGTTTCGGTAAGCCATGGGCAGCCTCTGATCAAAATGTCCGACCCCATCCAGACGGCTACGGACGCCATGCGGGAGTTTCTGTTTGAGAAGGTCTATCGGGACGGCTGGCGGGAGGATGAGGAGCGAAGATGCGACCACATGATTTCCAGCCTGTTTGATTATTATATTGAGCATCCCGGGAAAATGCCCCTGGAATATGTGCAATTATCCTATCAGGACGGAACGGAGCGGGCGGTAACCGATTTTCTGGCCTGCATGACCGACCGGTATGCCATGCGGCTGTACAGCCAGATTTTCCTGCCCTCGGCCTTCCCTGTTTTCTGATTCCGTGATTCTTTTTATCTTTTTCTCTGCCGGCAGGCAGGATTTTAAGCAATAAAGACGAAAATACAAGATGGGTGAGGATATGTCGCCAAGATTCCCGTCCGCATGGCTGGATGAGCTGTATGCCAGAGCGGATATTGTTCAGATTGTCAATGCCTATGTGCCGCTGAAGAAAAACGGCTCCCGCTACTGGGGATTATGCCCCTTTCATCATGAAAAAACCCCTTCCTTTTCCGTGACACCCGAGCAGAACCTGTATTACTGCTTTGGCTGCAAGGCAGGCGGGAACGTCATTCAGTTTGTGCAGGAAATGGAGAAGGTCTCCTTCTATGAGGCCGCCAAACTGATTGCCGAACGCTCTCATCTGCCCCTGCCTCAGGTGGAGGAAGACCCGGATTGGGAAAGGCGCAAAAGCCAGCGGGATCGCCTGCTGGAGGCCAACCGGACTGCTGCCAGGTATTACCATGAGATGCTCTGGACGGATGCGGGCAAGCCCGTCAGAGACTATTTCTACAAAAGAGGTCTGAATGACAGCATCATCCGCCGGTTCGGGCTGGGGGCCAGTCTGGAGCCCTGGTCTGATCTGACAGAGATGATGGAGAAAAAGGGCTTCACCCGGGAAGAGCTTCGTCTGGCCGGCCTGACGGTGGTCAAGGATAACAATCAGTACGATTTTTTCCACGGCAGAGCCATGTTTCCCATTCTGGACAGGCAGGGCAATGTGCTGGGCTTTGGCGGGCGCATCATGAAGGATGGGCAGCCCAAATATCTGAACACCGGCGATACCCCCGTGTTCAACAAGCGCATGGGCGTTTACGCCATCAATCTGCTCAATAAGCTGCGAAATTTAAACAGAGTTCTGCTGGTGGAAGGGTATATGGATGTGGTTTCCCTGACCCAGGCAGGCATACCGGGGGTTGTGGCAACGCTTGGCACCTCCCTGACGGTGGAACAGGCCAGGCTGCTCAAACGGTATGCCCCCCAGATTTGGGTGGCCTATGACGGGGACGGTGCCGGGCAAACGGCAATCGAGAGGGCGCTTGGCATCTTTGAAACAGAGCATATCGATGCACGAGTTTTGTATTTCCCCGGCGGACAGGATCCGGATGAATTCATCAGATCCCAGGGGGTTGAGGCATTCAATGCATTAAAGCCCATGACCCCTGTCCGGTACAAATTGATGCGCCTGGAGCAGCAGGGTGACCTATCATCCCAGGAAGGGCGCATTGCCTTTGCAAAGTCTGCCGCCGAAATCATCGGCAAGGTGGCAGACCCGGTGGAAATTGAGGTCTATCTGAAGGAGCTTTCGGTCAAAACAGGCTTTGAACGGGATGTGCTCATTGCCCAAATGGGGGTGTCCAGATCAAAGCTCTCCGTCTCTCCCCCTCAAAGTCCCAAAAAGCTCCCGGCCAATCCTGCACACAAGCAGGACAATGAAGGGGATAAGGCCGAGCAAATGCTGGTTGGGCTTCTGGGGGCCGGGCTGTTGCCTGCAGGCATGGTCAGCGAGCAGGATTTCACCCACCCGGTGCTGAAATCCTTTGCCAAGGCACTCCTGAACGGCAAAAAAGCAGCTGCCATTGTGGCCGAAGCCGAAACCAATCAGGAAAGAGAATTGGCGGCCAAGGTGTTCTCGGCGGATAACGGGAGCAGCCCGGAAAATGCGCCGGCCGTCGCATCAGATTGTCTGAGAAAGCTGCGGATGCAGCGCATCAGCGACAAAGTAAATGAAAAAAAAGACTTACTTTCCAGGGAGGCGGACGAGGATGCAAAGCGCCGCCTTATGACGGAAATCATAACATTGAACACAGAACTAAGCCGACTGAGGCAGTCGGGGCATTGACCGGTGGGGAGGGATTCTTTTGAGCGAGAAGATCGACGCAAGACAGAAAAAGCTGGACGAACTGTATGAACAGGGAAAAAAGCGCGGTTCCATGACCTATGATGAAATCATCACTCAGCTTTCCAATTTTGATATTGACCCGGAGCAGTTCGACAGCGTACTGGATACTTTTGAAACCCTTGGCATCTCAGTCACCAAGGAAGAGGTAGAGGATGCAGCACTCCCCACAACCCAGGAATTGGAGGAGGATCTGAGCCTGGATATGCCCGAGGGTATCAGCATTGATGACCCGGTTCGGATGTATCTGAAGGAAATCGGCCGGGTGCCGCTTTTGAGTGCTGAGGAGGAAATCGAAATCGCCCGCCGGATGGAGGAAGGCGATGTGGAAGCAAAACGAAAGCTGGCGGAAGCCAATCTGCGCCTGGTTGTTTCCATTGCAAAGCGGTATGTGGGGCGCGGCATGCTCTTCCTGGATTTGATTCAGGAGGGAAACTTAGGTCTGATTAAAGCGGTAGATAAGTTCGATTACCGGAAGGGATATAAATTTTCCACCTATGCCACCTGGTGGATTCGGCAGGCCATTACCCGGGCCATTGCCGACCAGGCGCGGACCATCCGCATTCCCGTGCATATGGTGGAAACGATTAACAAGCTGATCCGCGTATCCCGGCAGCTTTTGCAGGAATATGGCCGGGAGCCTACCCAGGAGGAGATTGCCCGGGCTATGGGAATCAGCGAAGCAAAGGTGCGGGAAATCACCAAAATTGCCCAGGAGCCCGTATCTTTGGAAACGCCGATCGGCGAAGAGGAAGACAGCCATCTGGGCGATTTTCTGCAGGATGATGATGCCCCTGCCCCGGCGGAGGCTGCCTCCCATGCCCTGATGCGTGAGCAGCTTTGGGAAGTGCTGGATACCCTGACCCCAAGGGAGGAAAAGGTTCTTCGGCTGCGGTTCGGGCTGGATGACGGACATCAGCGCACGCTGGAAGAGGTGGGCAAGGAGTTCAATGTAACCAGAGAGCGCATCCGCCAGATTGAAGCCAAGGCGCTTCGCAAGCTGCGCCATCCCAGCCGTGCAAAAAAATTGAAGGACTATCTGGAGTGATGCCGCCGGTCACGCTTGACGAGAGGCTGCGCTGTGCTGCCGAGATGTTTCCAACCTGCGAGCGGGGAGCAGATATCGGGGCAGACCACGGGCGGCTTTCTCTGTATTTATGCAAAACAAATCAGGTGCGGCACATGGTGGTCTCGGACATCAGCGAGCTATCCCTGCAAAAGGCCAGGCAGCTGTTTGACAAAAATAATCTGGCTGACCGGGCGCAGTTCGTTTGTGCGGATGGATTGGATGCCTTGACACACCCGGTGGATGCCATCGCCATATTGGGCATGGGCGGCGTGAGTGTATCAAAAATCATATCGGCGCACCCCGAAAAAATCGGAAATGCCCGGCTCATTGTCTCCGCCCACACGGATATACCCTGTCTGCGCAAAACCATCTATGAAAACGGTCTGCATCTGACTGATGAACGGGTTGTTTATTGCAAAAACCGTTTTTATGTGGTCATGAAGGCCGAAAAAGGGGCAGATACGATATCCGAAAAACAGCTTTTTATGGGGCCCTGCCTGCTTTTTGCAACGGATGAGGTGTACAAAGCCTACCTGAATAAGCGCTTTGGCGTGGTTTCCTGTATTCAAAAAGAGGAAGCACAGCAGTATTTACAATGGATCAGAGAGGAGCAAGCCCGTGTCAGCAACAGTCAAAGCAGTCTATGATTTTGTGGATTTGATTGCACCCTTTCAAAATGCCTTGGACTTTGACAATGTAGGATTGCTGACAGGCAGTCTGAATCAGCCAGTCACCAGGGTATTGGTGAGCCTGGATGTCACGATGCAGACGGTCAACGAGGCAAAGGCAATCGGCGCGGAATTGATTTTATCCCATCACCCCCTCTTTTTTCATGGCAGGAAAAATCTGGCGGAGGGTGACCCGGAGGCCGATACAATCTGCGCCCTGGTGCGAAACAGCATAGCCCTGGTCAGCGCCCATACCAATCTGGATTTATCCCCCTTCAGCGGCAGTGCCTGCTGCGCAAAGGGGCTTGAATTGTGCAATATTCATCAGGACGGGCTGCTGTTTACGGGAGATTGTGAGGCGCAATCCGCCGCTCAAATGGGCGAAAAAATCAGAACGCTTCTTCATGCCCCCCTGCGGATGTACGGCGAGCCGAGCCTCATGCTGAACAGCCTTTCCATCTGCGGCGGAGCGTACGGGGAGGGCTGGAAGGAAGCCCTTGCGCTGGGAGCTAAGGCCTACCTGACCGGCGAAATCGGTCACCATGATGTGCTGGATGCCGTTCAGCGGGGAATGGTCATTTTTGAGGGCGGACATTTTGCGACCGAGCAAATTTTGATATCAAATCTGGCCGGGGCTTTACAAAATGCGATGAATGAGTTACAATGTGATGTGCGGGTTTTCCCGTCAGCGTGCGTTTCCTATCATGGGGCGCTGGAATAAGGAGGTCATTTCGATGGAACAATTGGAACTGCTTTGGGAATATCAGCAGGCAGATGTGGCGGTTGATAAGGCTGAAAATGCCATCAAGCGCTCCCCCGCCAGGCAAAAGCTGGTCAAAATGAGGGAGTATTTGGTGGAGCAGCAAAACAATATAAAACACATAGAGGACGAGGTAGAGCACATGGCCGACCGGCTGGAGGCTCTGAAGGAGGCCATCTCCCGGGCAGAGGATCAGTTCAAGGCGCTGCAGGCCAAGCTTCAGGCAGAACCCGCCTCTGATTCCGCCTCCGCCCGCGGCTATATTCAGGAAGCGCAGAAATTGCTTGGCAGCATCTCCGAATATGAAACCGAGGTTCGCCGCATTGCCAAGGATGCCTCCGCCCGTGAGCGTCTGCAGAAGGATGTGCGCACCCGTGCCGCCCAAACCAAGGCAGAATTTGACAAGCTGAAGGCCGTTTATGATGAGGAATATAAGGCAAAATCCAGCGAACTGGCTGCCCTGAAGGCCGAATTGGCGGAGAAAGCCAAGGGAATCAGCCCGGACTACATGGCTCGCTATCAAAATATCAAAAAGCATTCCGTTCCGCCTCTGGCTAAATTGCGCGGAGAACAGTGCGGCGGCTGTAACATGTCCCTGCCCTCCTCGGTTGTGCGCAGCCTCAAGAACGGCCAGGAAGTGGAATGCGAAACCTGCGGCAGGCTCCTATTGCTCTGATCCCATCCATCATCTCAGGCAGACGATTTTGTCTGCCTTTTTGTATGCCATAATCGGCAATATTTT
>R15__coassemble_400_pt1 | contig 46917 bp, 44 predicted proteins | sample R15__metabat2_low_PE_042 | metagenome-assembled genome bin R15
CATGGAAGTCGCGCACTGCACCCTGCCCAAATGCCGGCGCAGTTCCCTCCCGGATACAAACTCATTATATCCACATGTACATAATTTGTCAAGTTTTTTCTGTAGATATCACACAATTTTTTTGCACTCCGTTTGTCTTTGGACTGCCATCTCCGGGGTAAAAATTCAGCACGGAAAAATAGAATTTGACAAGGCAGGGCGTTCTGTGATATATTCATGAAGCGGATGGAGTCCGTTTTTTGCGGAATGAAATGAAAGAATGCCGGAGGAAGCCATGCTGTCCAAAGCCTTATGCTGTACCCTGTCCGGGGTTGACGGGGTCGGAGTTCAGGTCGAAACCGATGTGTCGGCCGGTGCCTTTGCCTTTTCTCTGGTGGGATTGCCCGATGCGGCCGTGCGTGAAAGCAGGGATCGGGTTTTTTCCGCCCTGAAAAACAGCGGTTATATGTGCCCTGCCGGGCGGGTGACCATCAATCTGGCGCCTGCAGATATTAAAAAGGAAGGGGCAGCCTTTGATTTGCCCATTGCCCTGTCGCTGCTTGCCGCCACCGGGCAGATTGCCTGTGATTTTTCGGATACCATGTGCTTTGGCGAATTATCGCTGGACGGAACGCTGTGCCCCGTCCGGGGCGTTTTGCCTATGGTGCTTTCCGCCCGGGAAATGGGCATTCAAAATATCCTGTTGCCCGAAAAAAATGCCTGGGAGGTGGCCACGGTGGAGGGCGTCCGGGTGTATCCGGCCAGGAGCCTCTATCAGGCGGCGGGGCATATGTCGGGCAGGGAAAAAATATTATGCCAGGAACAAATCAGCTTTGAGGAGCTTCGCAAAACAAAGCCCTCCTGTGCCTATGACCTGAAGGATGTCAAGGGGCAGGCGGGAGCCAGAAGAGCGCTGGAAATTGCGGCGGCCGGGGGGCATAATCTGCTGATGGTGGGTGTTCCGGGCAGCGGAAAAACCATGCTGGCCCGGTGTCTGCCGGGGATCTTGCCCGAAATGACCGCCAAGGAGTCCTTTGAAACCACCAAAATTCACTCGGTGGCCGGCACCATGGAGGTCGGGGTGGGTCTGATGACCGAAAGACCCTTCCGCACGCCCCATCATTCGGCCTCCCTGCCCAGCCTGGTGGGGGGCGGCACGGATGCAAGACCGGGGGAAATCTCCCTGGCGCACAACGGCGTTTTGTTTCTGGACGAATTGCCCGAATATCAGCGCAATGTGCTGGAAGCGCTGCGCCAGCCTCTGGAGGACGGCTTTGTCACCATTTCCCGGGTCAAGGCACGCACCCGCTACCAGGCCGGCTGCATGCTGGTTGCCTCGATGAACCCCTGTCCCTGCGGATATTACGGCAGCCGAATCAAGCAATGCCGGTGCAATGAGCATGAAATCAAGCGGTATCTGGAGCGCATATCAGGACCCCTGCTGGACAGAATCGATTTGCAGGTCGAGACCGATTCGGTGCCGGTGGATGAGATTCAGTCCTGCGGGGAAAGCGAATCCTCCGCCCAGGTGCGGGAGCGAGTATGCAAGGCAAGGCATATGCAGACAGCCCGCTTTGCCGGCACGGACATTTCCTGCAATGCCCAGGCCGAGGGCAGCGCAATCAACGAATTTTTCCCGCTTTCGGCGGATTGCAGCAAAATTCTGCTGAAGGCGGTGGATAAGATGCACCTGTCCATGCGTGCCTATGTGCGGGTCATCAAGGTGGCCCGCACCATTGCCGACCTGGCTCAGGAGCAGGACATCGCACCCAAGCACATTTTGGAGGCGGTTCAGTACCGCACCCTGGACAGCAAATATTGGGGGCATTAAATGGCGGATTATTCAATGGAAACGCTGTGCCGCATGTGGCTGAGCACGGCGGATGGATTGACCAGGACGGCTCAGCGGTATCTGAAGGAAAAATACCAATCGGCCGAGGCATTCTTCCGGGATTTTTCCGGGGAGCATCGGAAAATACTGGGGGATAAGTGCTTTCAGATTTTGAAGGATGCCAAGGACAGGGGGCTTTTGTACATCCCCCGGCAATTGCAGGCCATCGGCGCAAGGGTGGTGAGCAAGGGGGAGGCGGGCTATCCGGGTGCCCTTGCCCCCCTGCCGGACAGCCCGGATTTGCTGTATATATTGGGGGAAATGCCAAAGAGCACCAATATTGCGATGGTAGGCTCGAGGCATGACACCCGCTACGGCCGGGAAATGGCCTTCAAAATCGCCAGGGACTTGTCCGATGCGGGGGTGAGCGTGGTCAGCGGCCTGGCCAGGGGGATTGATACCGCCTCCCACCGGGGTGCATTGGCCGGGCGCGGGCAGACAGTGGCTGTGCTGGGCTGTGGTCTGGATATTGTGTATCCGCCCGAAAATAAGGATTTATTGAAGCAGATTCTGGATAAGGGGGGTGCCGCCGTCAGCGAGTATCCCCCGGGCACGCCGCCCATGCCCTATCATTTCCCTTTGCGCAACCGGATTATTTCGGGGCTGAGCGAGGGGGTTTTGCTGATTGAGGCGACCCAGCGCTCGGGTACCATGAGCACGGTCAACCATGCCCTCAATCAGGGAAAGACGGTTTTCGCCCTGCCGGGCAATGTGGATTCCCCGGGCAGCGAGCTGCCCCTGCAATTGCTGCGTGAGGGCGCCGAAATGTGCACCTGCGCATTGGATATTTTGCAGTATTTTCATATCGATCCCAAGGAAAATGATGCGCCCGCCGGGGCAGATTCCCGGCAGGAGCCATCGGATGACCCTATTTTGCGGGCGCTTTTCCGGGAGGAGAAAACATTTGATGAATTATCTGCCGAAAGCGGGCTGAATCCCGCCGAGCTGTCCGCCAGGCTGTCCGAGCTTGAGCTGGACGGGAAGGTTGAAAAGTGTGCCGGGCGCACCTGGACGCTTGTGCGCTGACCTGTTTCATTCAATTCATTCAATCCATTTCTTCATTAAAATGTATTTGACAGAGAAAAGCATCTGTGGTATATTCTATGTCGTCCGCCAAAAATCAGGAATACCGGACAGCAAATGAAACAAATACCCGTTCGGCAAAGCCGGGCAGGCAGCAGAGGAGTAGATGCAAATATGGCGCAAACAAAACTGGTGATTGTGGAGTCTCCCGCCAAGGCGCATACCATACAAAAATTTCTGGGCAAGGGGTATACCGTGGAAGCATCCCAGGGACATGTGCGGGATTTGCCCAAATCCCAATTGGGTGTGGATACGGAGAATGACTTTGACCCTAAATATATTACCATTCACGGGCGCGGGCCTATTTTGGCCGAAATTCGCAAGAAGGCAAAGAACGCTTCGAAAATTTTTCTGGCAACCGACCCTGACCGGGAGGGAGAGGCCATTTCCTGGCATCTGGCTCAGGCATTGGACATTGATTTGAACTCCCAGTGCCGGGTGGAATTTCATGAGATTACCAAAAAGGCCGTCAAGCAGGCCATGGACCATCCCCGGAAAATCGATATGCAGCGGGTGGATGCCCAGCAGGCCAGGCGTGTACTGGACCGGGTGGTGGGCTATAAGCTCAGCCCGCTGTTTTGGGCGAAGGTTCGCAAGGGGCTGAGCGCAGGGCGTGTGCAGTCCGTGGCGACCCGCATGGTGGTGGACAGGGAAAGGGAGATTGATGATTTTATCCCGGAGGAATACTGGGATGTGAGCGCCTCTGCCCTGCTTCCCGCCGCAAAGGGACGGAAAAATACATTCCGTCTGCGCCTGAGCCAATTGGACGGGAATAAGGCCGAAATCACGGACGAACAAACCGCATTGCAGGCCAGGGAACGCATCGAAAAGGGGCAGTTCACTGTCAGTGCCATGCGCCGGGGCGAAAAGAAAAAGCAGCCCGCTTCCCCCTTCACCACCTCCCTTTTGCAGCAGGAGGCGGGAAGAAAGCTGAATTTCACCACCTTCAAGACCATGCAGGTGGTGCAGGGACTGTATGAGGGCGTTGATTTGAAAAAAGAGGGGACGCAGGGTCTGGTGACCTATATCCGTACCGACTCGGTTCGGGTCAGCGACGAGGCCGTCAGCGCAGTGCGGGAATTCATCCCCGAGGCCTACGGCGCGGAATATCTGCCTGAGACGCCGAATATCTTCAAGGGTCGGAAAAATGCCCAAGATGCCCATGAGGCCATTCGCCCCACCGAGGTATCCCGTACCCCCGATTCCATCAAGGATTGCCTGTCCAAGGATCAGTATTTGCTTTATAAGCTGATTTGGTCACGGTTTGTGGCCAGTCAGATGAACCCCGCTGTCATGGATACGCTGCAGCTTGATGCGGTGTCCGACGGGATTTTGCTGCGCTTCAATGGGGAAAAGAAGCGCTTTGCCGGGTTTACCTGCGTTTATGAGGAAAGCAAGGACGAGGGGGAGGAGCAGACGGAGAACGCCCTGCCCGAATTTAATGAGGGGGATCGGCTGACCATCCAGAGCGCCGAGGCGGTGCAGCATTTCACCCAGCCCCCCTCCCGCTATACCGAGGCCAGCCTGGTCAAGGCTCTGGAGGATAAGGGGATCGGCCGCCCCTCCACCTATGCGCCCACCATTACCACCATCATCACAAGGGGGTATGTGGCCCGGGAGAACAAGCGCCTGTATCCCACGGAGCTGGGCAAAACGGTCAACGGGATGATGGAGGAATATTTCCCGGATATCGTCGATACGGACTTTACTGCCGGGCTGGAGGAACAGCTCGATGCGGTGGAGGAACAGGGCAAGGATTGGAAAAATGTGCTGCGTTCCTTCTACCCGGGATTTGCTAAAACGCTGGAAAGCGCCGAAGCCTCGATTGAAAAGGTGGAAATGAAGGACGAGGAGAGCGACGAAATCTGCGAAAAATGCGGCGCACGGATGGTCTACCGCGTGGGCAAGTTCGGCAAATTCCTTGCCTGTCCCAATTTCCCCGAATGCCGCAACACCAAGCCCGTGCTTGTGTACATTGATGCGCCCTGCCCCAAGTGCGGCGGACGGCTTTTGGAAAAAACAACCCGCAAAAACAGGCGGTTTTTCGGATGCGAAAAGTATCCGGATTGCGATTTTATGTCCTGGGAGATGCCGGTCAGCGAAAAATGCCCCAAGTGCGGCAGCTATATGACCCGGAAAATCAACAGGAAGGGCGAGGTCTGGCACATTTGCGCCAATGAAAATTGCAGAAACAGGGTATTGACGGAAGAGGCGGCGGATCATGAGCAGGAATGAAGGGGTCATCATTGTGGGCGCCGGGCTGGCAGGCTCGGAGGCGGCCTGGCAGTGCCTGAAGCGGGGCGTTCCGGTTACGCTGTATGAGATGAAGAAGCAGAAAAAATCCCCCGCTCATCATACGGAGGCTTTTGCCGAGCTTGTATGCTCCAATTCCCTGCGCTCGGACAGGCTGGAGAACGCGGTGGGGCTGCTGAAAGAAGAAATGCGCAGGCTCGATTCCCTTGTGATGCTTGCGGCGGACAAAACCCGTGTGCCGGCAGGCGGCGCGCTTGCGGTGGATCGGGTGGGCTTTTCGGAATATATTACCGAAATCATCAGGCAGCATCCCCTTTGCCGGGTGGTGGATGAGGAAATGACCGAAATCCCGGACACGGACACCCCGGTTATTATCGCCACAGGCCCTTTGACCAGCGATGGGATGTGCGAATCCATCAAAAAGCTGCCCGGCATGACCACGCTGTCCTTTTACGATGCTGCCGCCCCCATTGTGTACAAGGAATCCCTGGATATGACTAAATGCTTCCGCCAGTCCCGGTACGGCCGGGGGGATGATTACCTGAATTGTCCCCTGAATGAGGAGGAATATAACGCCTTTATCACGGCTCTTTTGGAGGCGGAAACGGCTCCGATTCACGGGTTTGAGGAAACGGGCGTGTTTGACGGATGCATGCCCATTGAATCCATGGCCAGAAGGGGGCGGATGGTGCCTGCCTTTGGCCCTATGAAGCCTGTGGGGCTCATCGATCCAAGAAGCGGCAAGCCCCCCTTTGCCGCATTGCAGCTCAGGCAGGATGATGCGGGGGACAGCTTGTATAACCTGGTGGGCTTCCAGACGAGGCTGAAGTTCCCGGAGCAAAAGCGGGTTTTCGGCATGATTCCCGGTCTGGAACAGGCCGAATACGCCAGATACGGCGTTATGCACCGCAATACCTTCCTGAATTCCCCCGGAATGCTGGATGAATATTATCGCTTGAAAACAAGGGAAAATGTGTTCTTTGCCGGGCAGATGACCGGGGTGGAGGGCTATGTGGAAAGCGCCTCCTCCGGGCTGATGTGCGGGCTGAATGCCGCCAGAATGTGCCTGGGGCAGGAACTGATTTTGTTTCCCGATACCACGGCTCACGGGGCGCTGTCCCACTATGTATCCCGGTTCAACCGGAATTTCCAGCCCATGAACATCACCTTCGGTCTGATGCCGCCCCCCGGCGGAAAATTCCGGGGCAAGCAGGAAAAATATGCCCTGGTTGCCCAAAGGGCGCTGGATGCCATTGACGGCATCAATATGCAACTGGCAGAATCGGAAGAATAAGCAAAAACAGCATATAAAAAAGACCGTGCCTTTGCTTTCCGGCACGGTCTTTTGTTGACTTTATTTGTTCTTTATTTGTTCTTTTCCCTTGCGGCGGCCTTCATGCGCTGCTCATGGGAAAGCTGACGCTTGCGCATACGCAGGGACTTGGGGGTGATTTCCAGCAGTTCATCATCATCGATGAATTCCATGCATTCCTCCAGTGTCAGGGGATGAATGGACACAAGGCGCAGGCTGTCCTCCGAGGCGGAGGCGTTGCGCATATTGGTTACATGCTTGGCCTTGCACACATTGACCACGATGTCCCCCGGACGGCTGTTTTCTCCGCAAATCATGCCGGCATAGACGGCTGTCTGGGCAGAGACGAAGAGGGTGCCTCTGTCCTGCACGCCGAACAGGCCGTACTGGGTGGTTTCGCCCGTTTCAAAGCACACCAGTGCGCCGACGCTGCGGTGGGGAATATCCCCCTTGTAGGGCTCATAATGGTCATACACCGAGCTCATGATGCCCTCGCCCCGGGTATCCGTCATGAATTCACTGCGATAGCCGAACAGTCCCCTGGAGGGTACCAGGAACTCAAGCCGCACCCGGTTCAGCCCGGACATATGCTCCAGCGTGCCGTGACGGCGCCCCATTTTTTCAATGACCGCACCGGCATAGGCCTGAGGCACATCGGCCACCATCCGCTCGATGGGCTCCTGCTTGACCCCGTCAATGGTCTTATACAGCACCTCGGGCTTGGAGACCTGGAATTCGTAGCCCTCCCGGCGCATATTTTCAATCAGGATGGACAAATGCAATTCGCCCCGTCCCCAAACCTCGAAGCAATCGGGGGTTTCCCCGTCCTTGACCCGCAGGGACACATCGGTTTCCAATTCCCTGTACAGCCTTGCCCGCAGATGGCGGCTGGTCACATAGGTTCCCTCCCGCCCGGCGAAGGGGGAGTCATTGACGGAGAAGGTCATGGTCACGGTGGGCTCGGTGATGGCCACAAAGGGCAGCGGCTCAATGCAGGCAGGGTCGCACACCGTATCGCCGATGGAGATATCCGCAAGCCCCGTGAGGGCAACGATATCCCCCATTTTGACCTCATTGGCAGGCACTCGCTTGAGGCCGTCGAACACGCTCAGGGCGGTCAGCCGCCAGGGCTGGGTCGTTGCCCCCTCATTCTCGGCATTGCAGCGCACCACATTCATGCCGTCAATCAATTTGCCCCGGGAAATGCGGCCTACGCCGATGCGCCCCACATAATCGTTGTAATCGATGGTGGAAATCAGCACCTGAGCGGGCCCCTCGTCATCCCCCTGGGGGGCGGGGATGTATTTGAGAATGGTGTCGAACAGGGGGCACAGATCGACCCCGGGGACGGACAAATCCGTGGTGGCCGTGCCCTGCCGTGCAGACACATACAAAATGGGTCTGTCCAGCGTTTCGGGGTCGGCATTCAACTCATCCAGCAGGTCAATCAATTCGTCCACAACCTCATCGCAGCGGGCATCGGGACGGTCAATCTTGTTGATAACCAGCAGCACGGGCAATTGCAAATCCAGTGCCTTTTGCAGCACAAAGCGGGTCTGGGGCATGGGACCTTCAAAGGAATCCACCAGCAGCAGAACGCCGTCCACCATTTTCAGAATGCGCTCCACCTCGCCGCCGAAATCGGCATGGCCGGGGGTATCCACGATGTTGATTTTGTGGTTGCCGTAATGCACGGCGGTGTTCTTGGCCAATATGGTGATGCCCCGCTCCCGCTCCAGGTCATTGGAGTCCATCACGCGGTCCGAAATGGTCTGATGGGCATGCAGCACATTGCCCTGCAACAGCATCTGATTGACCAGGGTCGTCTTGCCGTGGTCAACATGGGCGATAATGGCGATATTGCGGATATCTTCACGAATCATAAGGAAATTCCTTCTTCTCTATCAAAAATCGGGGTAACCGGATTTTATTGGACGATTTCACGGGGCGCCACATCGGTCAGCTCCAGACCCTTGTTCTTTTCGCCGGCCAAACGGATGGACCAGTCATTTTCAAAGAACAGCACATTCCGCCCCAGCTGATCCATGCCCCGGGCGGTGGTGGAGGTCAGATTCAGGGCGGCTACATCGCAGGGAGAGGAAACCACCCAGCGCACAAAGCGGTAGGACAGGTGATCCATCACCAGATCCACGCCGTATTCGCTCTTGAGACGCCAGGACAGCACATCAAACTGCAATTCGCCCACAACGCCTACGATGAATTCCTCCAGTCCCGTTTCATCCCGCTTGAAGGTCTGGATTGCGCCCTCCTCGGAAAGCTGGCTGATGCCCTTTTGAAACTGCTTGCGCTTCATGCTGTCCAAGGGGCGCACTCTGGCAAACCGCTCGGGGGCAAAGACGGGAATCTTGGCAAAACGGATTTTCTTGCCTGTACACAGCGTGTCCCCCAGATGGTATAACCCGGGGTCGAACAGACCGATAATATCTCCCGGATAGGCCTTTTCAACCCCTTCCCGCTCATCTGCCATGAATTGCTGGGGCTGCTTGACCTGAATATCCTTATTGGTGCCCGAGTGCCAGACGGTCATGCCCTTTTCAAACACACCGGATACGACTCGCAGAAAGGCCAGCCTGTCCCGGTGAGCCGGGTTCATATTGGCCTGAATTTTGAATATAAAGCCGGAAAAATCGGGGGAATCGGGCTGAATATCCCCCTGATCGGACTCCCTGGGGGCAGGGGGTGTGGTGTATTTCAAAAACCTTTGCAGGAAGGGCTCCACACCGAAATTGGTGACCGCCGAGCCGAAAAACACCGGGGTCAGCTCGCCCTTCAGCACGGCATCCAGGTCAAAGGCATCCCCCGCCTCGTCCAGCAGCTCGATTTCATCCGCAAGACGGGTTCTGTAATGCTCATCCAGCGCACCCTCCAGCGCAGGGTCATCGATGGCCAGAACGGTTTTCTGGGCTTTTGTCCGGCCGTGATCCCCGCCGAAGTACAATTCCACCGTCTTTTCATCCCGGTGATACACGCCCTGAAAATCTCCGTCCACGCCGATGGGCCAGTTGACCGGGCAGGAGCGGATGCCCAGCACCTGCTCGATTTCCTCCATCAGCTCAAAGGGATCCTTGGCTGCACGGTCCATTTTGTTGATGAAGGTGAATATGGGGATGCCCCGCATCCGGCAGACCTTGAACAGCTTGATGGTCTGGGCTTCCACGCCCTTGGCCGCATCAATCAGCATGACTGCGCTGTCCGCCGCCACCAGCACCCGGTAGGTGTCCTCCGAGAAATCCTGGTGACCGGGGGTATCCAGTATGTTGATGTGATACCCGTCAAAGGAAAACTGCATGGCAGAGCTGGTCACCGAAATGCCGCGCTGCTTTTCGATTTCCATCCAGTCGGAGGTGGCGAAATTCTGGGCGCGCCGTGCCTTGACAGAGCCTGCCTGACGGATTGCCCCGCCGTAGAGCAAAAGCTTTTCGGTGAGGGTGGTTTTGCCGGCATCAGGGTGACTGATAATGGCGAAGGTGCGCCGACGGGCCACCTCTGCGGATAATTCCTTGGATAATTCCATCGTGTCGGACATTGTATTTTCCTCCTCGTTGATATGGCTGAAGTCCGGGAAGGAAAGTGGATCAGGAACGCATTTGTTTCCTCCTTCAAGCGGCATAAAATGGCTGTTGCCCTGCCCTGCGGGGATTTTTGCTCCGCACAGTACAACAATATATTATACACCCGGTGCAGGGGGTTTTGTCAATCACGCCGGGAAAAAAATCCAAAAAAATTCGGTGAAAAAGCCGTCAAACGGCCGGGGAATGCAAAATTTTTCCGATATTTGCCCATAGGACTGGACAAACAAACAAAGATGTGCTAATATGATTCCCGTCCGGTTGAAGGACAGACCGAAAATGACTGCCGGTGCCTTTCGGATTCCGGCGCAATGATTGAGGAGAGAAGTATGAGAAGAAGCACCTTTGAGAATCAATATTCTGCCGAGTCCGAGCTGCGTCCCCTGGGCGCATGGGGCTATCTGGGCTACAGCATCCTGTTCAGCCTGCCGCTGATTGGCTGGATTGCCGTCATCGTGTTCAGCCTGGTGCCCACCAACATCAGCCGCCGCAGCTTTGCCAGATACTGGCTGCTCGGATTGCTCATCACGGCCATTTTGTTTGCCGTATTCTACACCATCGTGTTCCTGATTCTGTCCGATGCGCAGCGAGCCGCCATTTTCACTGCCGTCACCGATGCGCTGAAGCCTCTGGATGATTTGCTGCAGAATTATATGAAGATTGAGTCGGTGGAAATCATTACGCCCGCCGCCGTCTGAACAAACGAAAAAGCCTGCTCCGCTGGGGGGCAGGCTCTTTTTATGCAATGAAAATGAATTGTGCTTATACCCTTCTGAACCACAGCAATGTATCAAGCGGGGCAGGCAGGGTGACCGTTTGTCTGCCGGCATATACATGGCCCTGGGCATCCTGCCACTGACCTTGCGGGAAGGTGACGGGACGCTCGGTTGTTCCCTTGGTCACAACGGGGGCGACCAGAATATTTTGCCCCAGCATGAACTGGTCATCAATGGCCGCATAGCCCTGATGGGGATCGTTGTATTCCAGGGCACGGATGATGGGTTCGCCCGTCAGGGTTGCCTCGTCCACCAGTGCCTGAATTTCCTTTGCCATGCGCTTGTGCAGCTGCGCCGCCTCCACGCACAGGGCGGCATGCTCCTTGTCCAGTGCCTCCCAGGGTGCCCAGGAGAACTGCATCATGGGGAACAGCGCCGAGCACTGCGCCATCCGCACAAACAATTCCTGATCCACCACAAAGCCGGGCTCGTAGCGGTTGCGCCATTCGCCGCCGCCGATCATGTCCGGGCAGGTAAAGGGATAGCCGATCAGCCCCTTGCAGATGGCGCAGGGAATCAGCTCATTGATGCCGTTCTGCGTCCAGGAATGATCCCGGTCATGCAGCCGCTGAATGGCATTTTTTCCGCCCCCCTTGAAGGTATCCTTATATTCATGGAAGGGATAGCGGCGGCCGAACTCGTTCCAGGCCTGGTTGCATTCCATGGGGGAGTAGTCGCAGGCAATTTTACCGTTGATTGCATTGTCCTGATTATACAGCGCCAGCGCGCCGCCGTCGAACTTGAAGCCGTCCACGCCGTAATCCTTCATCAGATGCTGCAATTGGTCATCCAGGAATTTCCGGTCATAGGGATTGGTCATATCCAGCACGGCGCTGACCCCGTTCCACCAGGAACAGATGGCCACATCGCCCTTTACCGTGCGGCGATAGATATGTTTGGCGCTCTCGGGGTCCGTTCCCACCAGAGAATGCAGGGAACGGAAATAGCGGGGGCCAACCGGCGTGACAAAGGGCACCACCCAAAGCATCACGATAAAGCCCAGGCTGTGCAGCTCGTCCACCATGGCCTTGGGGTCGGGGAAACGGGCAAAGTCAAATTCCCAGTGACCGTAGTCGGAATGGAAGCACCAGCCCTCATCGATAATGAAAATGCCGGGCTCATAGCCGTTTTCCAGCAGCTCATGGGCATATTTCAGCACCTTTTCCTGGGTGGGATAGTAGGCAAACTGAATCCAGGTGTTATACTGGGCGGTCTGGAAAAACTCGGGTCTCAGGGGAACCTGATCACAGGGGAAATATTTTTTCTGGGCATTGACATAGGCTTCCTTCAGGCTGTTCCCCTGATTTTCCAGCACAATGCCTTCGCCCTCCAGCTCAAAGCAGCCCCCCTGCACATCCACCTTGAAGGGCTCCTCTGACCAGATGGTGCGCCCCAGATTGGACAGGAAAAAGGGCATACCCTGATTGGGGACGGAAACCCGGAAATCATAGTGATAATCGCTTTCCTTTGTAATCGGGCACAGCTTGTGGATGGTTGTGCCGCCCCACCAGTATTCATTTTCAAGAATGGGAACGGTCAGATGCATGGCGATGCCTCCTTCTCAGAATAAATCCGGGAGACGGGTTTCCCCATCTCCCGAATGCAGAATATTACGAATTACCTGACAGCCTTGGCAACCTTTTTTTCGGGGATCACGGCCCAGATGTAGCCGTTGATCAGGTTAGCGGAATAGGCGCCGGCCAGGATACCGATGATGATGGGCAGAGCAAATTCCTTGATGGAATCAACGCCCAGGATGTACAGAGCCAGGATGGTGACCAGGGTGGTCAGCGTGGTATTGATGGTACGGCCCAGGCTCTCCTTCACGGACTTTTCAACGATCTGTACCCGGGACAGGGAGGCCAGAGCGGTCTTGTTGTGATTCTCACGCACCCGGTCGAAGATGATGATGGTGTTGTTGATGGAGTAGCCTACGATGGTCAGCATGGCGGCCACGAAGGTGGAGTTCATCTGCATGAAGGAGCGGAAGAACACCATGAAGGCCAGCATGATCAGCACGTCGTGAACCAGTCCCAGCACGGCAGCCGCGCCCATGCCCAGGTCAAACCGCAGGGCGATGTAAATCAGCATGCACGCAGCGGCAATCAAAACGGCCAGAACGGCGTTCTTGAGCAATGTAGTGGAGGCAGTGCCGCCCACATAGGACACGGTGGCATCGTTGGTCTTCATTTCGGTGTACTTCTGCACCAGCTCGCCTTCGATCGAAGTGCGCAGAGCCTCGACACCCTCTTCGCTGTCAATGGACTTGACACGCAGCTGCAGCTCGTGCTGCTCAGAGCCGGCATGAACAATCTGGTAATCCTTGATACCGGCATTTTTGAGAGCCGCTTCGATATCGGCATCCTCAAACACATCGCCCATATCATACTTGATGGACAGACCGCCCGCAAAGTCGATGCCCATGTTGATGCCCAGGTTGCACAGGGACAAAACCAGGGCAATGGCAATCAGGGCGGCGGAAATCAGCAGGCAGGTTCCGGCACGCTTCTGCATTTTCTTGTACAGCAGCAAGCTGCCAATCACAACAACGCCCAGCAGCAGAATCATTATGATGGTAGACCAGGGGAAATTATCAAACAAACCTTTGAACATGCTTACTGCGCCTCCTTCCGATTGAGCTTTTTGCCGGTATACAGCTGGGGCTTATCAGGATCCAGAGCAATCAGGTTATACAGGAACGCCCGGGATACGATCAAAGCGGTGATGAGCGAGCAGATGACGCTCAGGGCCAGCATATAGGCAAAGCCGCGGATAGAGCCCGTGCCGAAGGCCATCAGCACGAAGGCAGCAATCAGGGTGGTGACGTTGGCATCCAAAATAGCGGAGAAGGCATTCTTGAAGCCCGCCTTGGCGGCCGGCTTGGTGGCCTTGCCCTTGAGCAGCTCCTCGCCGAAGCGCTCGAAGATCACCACGTTGGCGTCAACAGCCATACCGATACCCAGGATTACACCGGCAATACCGGGCAGGGTCAGCTGGATGCCGGGCAGCATGGCAATCAGCCAGAACAGCAGGATGATGTAGATGACCAGCGCCCAGGAGGCGGCCAGACCGGACAGGCGATAGCGGATGACCAGCACCAGCATCACAATCAGGATACCGATGGCGGCGGCAAGCAGGGAGGTCTGCAGCGCATCCACGCCCAGGGTTGCGGAAATGGTATCCACCTTCTGCTGGGTCAGCGTCAGGGGCAGAGCACCGGACTGAATCTGAATGGCCAGGTTATGGGCTTCGTCATAGGAGAAGGAGCCGGTAATCACGCCGCTGCCGCCGGTGATTTCGCTCTGCACGGTGGGGGACATGATGGTTTCCCCGTCCAGCACGATGGAGATGGACTGACCAATCAGACGGGCAGTGGCCTCGGCAAACTTGGTTGCGCCCTCGCTTGTCAGCTTGAAGCCCACTTCGTAGTCAGAGGAAATGGTTGTATCGGAGCTTTCCTTGGTGACCCATGCGGTCTGCACATCGGCGCCCTCGACCACAACAGTGCCGTCGGGATCGGTGAATTCCAGCTTGGCGGGTGTGCCGATCAGGTCAAGCACGGTGTTGGGGTCGGACACGGTGGGGATTTCCACACGGATGCCGTTGTCGTTCAGCTGGGTGACGGTGGCCTCGGTGAAGCCCTGCTCGGTCAGACGGTTCTGAATAACAACGATGGTGTTCTGAAGCAGAACCTCGAATTCGTCTGCCTCAACGCCCTCTTCCTGCACGGCTTCGTATTCCACATACACACCGCCCTGCAAATCCAGACCCAGGGAGATGGATTCAGGCCAGTTGTCCGCATTGGTGGGCACCCAGGGGAGCAGCTTATACAAACCGGCCGAATCCAGCTTCATGCCGGTCACAGAGAGAATACCAAGACACACGGTAATGGCCAGCAGAATGCACAATGTGATAACCGCCTTGGAACGGCTTCCCATGCGCTTTGCGGGCTTGAATGATTTCGCCATAGGACAAATACTTCCTTTCATTATTCATTCCGGGGGAAAAGTGGGATCGGATTTTTTTCTACTGTCCGCACTCATCTCCGTGGAAGGCGGCGTAATGCACCCGGCGGAAGGGCAGAACCATTTGGGGCTTTGCAAAGGCTTTTGTCCCTGCCTCTTCCCTTTTTGGCTGCACATCCCAGTTCCGTCCGCTTTCGGGCGGGGCTTCCTCACGAAAGACGGTGCCCGATGCCTCTTTGGGCAATTCGCCGATGCAAGCGGCATGGACAGAGGGGAATTCCGCCTGCTCTTCCTGCGCCGTGCATACCACCAGTGCGCTGAGCATCAGCAAAAGAAGAACGCACAAAAAAGCAAGACCGATTAATCTGCCCTTCATGCCAACTCCTCCTTTCCTGATGCGTGCAAAATGAACTTCTCCATTATAACGGAAAATTTCCCTTCCGTCAACCGATAAATTTCCGGAAATTCCCCTATTTCGCAAAAATCGCCGAAATCGGACAAAAAATCAGATTGTATTTTGACATGCAGAATAAAGCATGATATAATAGGAAAGCATGCCGGGGTTTCGCCTGGGAAAACCTGCGGCCGGGGCTTGCAAAAGGGCTTGTAAGGACTTGTAATTCGGAGGATTGTATGCAGTTTTTTACGCAAGGTGAGCGACAGGACAACAGGAAAAGGCTGTTGCTGCTTATTCCCATTGTGCTGGCAGTTGTCGCACTGATTTTGTACTTTGCAGGGGTGTTTTCCTCGGGTACAAGGCATGTCAGTGCGGTGAAGCTGCGCTGCATTTCCACCCAGGAAATCAAGCCCTTCGGGGACAGCATCCTGTTCTATGACGGATCCAACATCGTTTGCCTGAACAAGAACGGCTCGGAAAAGTGGTCCTATACGGTGGGGTCGGATGCCTCCTTTGATGCGGGGAACAATGCCGTGGTGATTTGGTCGGGCACGCAGTTATCCATTCTGGACAAGTCGGGGCGCTCCACCTATGACAACAATGTGGGGCAGACCATCCAGTTTGCCAGGGCAGGCACGAAATATATCTGCGCCGTGCTGGGGGATGATTCATCCTCGGATTCCTCCAGTGTCCTGAAGGTGTATGATTTGCAGGGAGTGGAGCAGGATTCCGAATCCACCGCCTACGAGGATATGCTGATTATGGACGCAGGCTTCTTCTCGGATGGGGATTATTTGTGGACGACGGCCATGGATTTGTACGGAACGGTGCCCTCCACCACCCTGTCCACCTACCGTGTGCCCTCTATGAACACCGGCTCGGTGGAATTGGGCGAGAATATCGTGTACAAGGTGCTGTACTGCGGAACAAAGCTGAATGTCATCTCCACCAGGCAGTTGCGGGTGTATGATTACCGGGGCACGCAGGACACCACGGGTACGCTGCTGGTCTATGGCTGGCAGTTGATTGATTCGGATGTATCGGGGCAGAGCGCGGCTTTGCTGTTTGCCCCCTCCAGCGAGGTGGCCAGCATGTCGGACATCACCGATTTGCGCTATATCAAGGGCAAGGCGGACAAGCGGTTTACCCTGCCTGCGCCCTGCGTAGGGGCGGCGATGTACAACAACCGGATTTATGCCTTTTCCTCGGACGGCATTTACCGGGCTGATTTGAACGGCAGCCGGTTCTCGGTGTTCTCCCAGCCCATGTCCGATTCGGTCACCAAATACATCGGTATGCTGACCTCCGGCACGGCCATTGTGGCCTGTGATCTGGATGTATATGCCCTGACGCTGCCATGAGGCGGGGGCTTTATCTGCACATTCCCTTTTGCCGCTCCAAGTGCGCCTATTGCGATTTCCCCTCCTTTGCAGACTGCGAGGGGCAAATGGAGGCGGTGGTGGACGGGATGTGCCGCCAGATGAGGCAGGAAGTGAGCCGTTTGGATCAAAAAAGGCTGTCCACCCTGTATATCGGAGGGGGGACGCCCAGTCTGCTGCCCTTTGGGCTGATGGACAGGCTGCTCTCTGCGGCAGAGGAATGCTTCTTATTTGAAGAAAACGCAGAAATCAGCTGCGAGATGAATCCGGGCACTGTGACAGCCGAATTTCTGGATGTGCTAAAGGCGCACGGGGTCAACCGCCTGTCCATCGGAGTGCAGTGCGCCCAGGACAGGCTGCTGAAAATGCTGGGGCGGATTCACACCTTTGCCCAGGCCTGCGAAACGGTTGCTTTGTGCCGGGAAAAGGGCTTTTCCAACATCAATCTGGATCTGATGCTGGGCTTGCCCTCCCAAAGCATGCAGGATGCCCTTCAGACGGCCGAGCAATTTCTTGCCCTGGAGCCGAAGCATCTTTCCTGCTATGGGCTGATTGTGGAGGAGGGCACGCTGCTGCAAAGGAAATTGGCCAAGGGAGAATGGACTTTGCCTGATGCGGATGAGAGCGCAAACCAGTATGACGGGGTGCGCCGCGCGCTGGAGGAAGCGGGCTTTAAGCGCTATGAAATCAGCAATTTCGCCCAGGAAGGCTATGCATGCCGGCATAACATGGATTGCTGGAAGCGGCAGGAGTACATCGGAATCGGCGTGTCCGCCTGCGGATTCATCGGGAATGTGCGCTATCAAAATCCCTGCACGATTGAAGCGTATCTGGCGCAAGCCCCCCGCACGGAGGAGCTCATATCACCTCAGGATGCCCGGTTTGAATCGGTTATGCTGGGGCTGCGCATGACGGAGGGCATCGGGGAATCGGAATTCATCAGCATGCATGGGATGGGCTTTGAGCAGGCCTTTGGCGGGGTGCTTCATGCATTGCAAAAAGAAGGGCTGCTGGTGATGGAGGACGGCCGGATGCGCCTGACCGACCGGGGAATGGATGTTCAAAACAGCGTGCTGGTGCGTTTGATGGAATGAGGACACAAAATCCGGGAAAATTTGCGGTATCCCGCAAGAAATGACCGGGATTGATCGTTAATTGGATTGTAGGACATAAAAAATGTCATGTCCGCAAAAAAAGGGGAGCTGGAGCCATGAAGAATTGGAAGAAACTGACAGCGTTTGTGATTGCCCTGAGTCTGATTGCCCTGAGTGCATCGGCTGAATTTGCCGTGGTCAGCGGCACCTCCTCGCTGAATCTGCGGGAAGGGCCGGGGTATGATTACTCCATTATCGGCAACGCCTCCCGGGGAGACTGGGTGGATGTGCTGGGGGATACGGACGGATGGTATTATGTGCAGGTGGTGAAAAATTCCGCCTACGGCTACATGGATTCCGCTTATCTGGATTACGGGGCCAGCGGCAGCGGCACTTCCTATTCCACGGGCGTTGTGAATAATCCAAACGCCTCCTCCTTCCTGAATTTGCGGGAATATCCCAGCTATTCGGCCGATGTGCTGTCTTATTATTACAACGGGGCTGTCTGCACCATCATTTCCTCCTATAATGGCTGGTATGAGGTGGAGATTGACGGGCTGCACGGCTATTTCCGCTCGGAATATGTCAAAGTTCAGGGCAGTTCATCCAGCAGCTATGCTTATGTGACCGCCTCATCGGGCAGTACGGTCAATATGCGGAGCGGCCCCTCCATGAATTTCGGGGTGATTGACCGGGTTCCCATCGGCACACGGGTCAGCGTGCTGCTCAAGGGCAATAATTTCTGGAAGATTGAGTATAACGGGGTAGAGGGGTATATGTCCTCCTCCTTCCTGTCCACCAGCGTGACCCCCACGCCCACCGTTCAGCCCACCACCACGGGCTACTGCGTTGTGGCCAACCTGCCGGCTTATGCCTCCACGGTGAATATGCGTTCCCAACCCTCCACCTCCGCCAAGATTCTGTACCAGTACTGCGCCGGCACCCGCTTTGAGGTGCTTGCCCAGGGCAAAACCTGGTGCAAGGTATACGGCACGGCCAGCGGACGGATCGGCTATATTCAGACCCAGTATCTGAAGCTGTATAATCTGCCCACCACCCCCACCAAAACGGTGCAGAACAGCGGCTCTTATGTCAATCTGCGCTCTGCCCCCAGCAAGGCAACGGGCAGCGTGCTTTTGCAGGTGCCCCACGGCGCAACGGTCACCATCCTGACCCCCGGGGACGAATGGACGCAGGTGAAATATAACGGCTATACCGGCTATATGATGACCTACTTCCTCCGATAAAAAAATCCGGCCGGATCTGATGCGATCCGGCCGGTTTTCTTCACACTATTCTTCTTCCAAAGCGCCTGCGTCCTGCGTTTGTTCCTTTTCAAAGGTCAAATAGGGGCGTATGGCGCTTAATTTTTTTTCTCCGATGCCCGAAACAGCCAGCAGATCCTCCGGGTAGAAGAAAGAACCGTGAGCCGAACGCTCTGCGATGATGGCTTCGGCCGTTTTTTGCCCGATGCCCGGCAAAAGGGACAGCTCCGCAATGTCCGCCAGATTGACCGCTACGGTAAAGGGCACGCTTTGGGCTTCATCGGCATTTGATGGGCTTTCCGAAACAGAACCCTGGGAAAAATCGCCGGCCAGGAAGGTATATTGGGGCTTTTGGGTCACGCAATAGATGGTCTGCGCCCCAAGAGCCAGGCAAAAGGCGGCGCATAGCGTATACAGCACAATGGAAACGGGGTAGAACCGCTTGTCCCTTCGGTCAAGCCACCGTTCAAAGGCATTTTTTTGCCGGGCGCGCCACATTCTTTTGCGCACAACGGCCGGGAACAGGATCTGCTCCATCTGGGCTTCACAGGCAGCATAATCTGCGCTCAGTTCGCTGATTTGAAGGGACAAATCGTTCTGCTCATAGCGCAGTGCCCAGTCGTTTCTCTCTTTTTTGTAGCGCATCAGACGATTTTACGAACCTTTTGTCCCTGGGCGGTATCCTCCACGATATAGCCCAGTGCCTTGATTTCGTCTCTCAATTCATCCGATTTTTTCCATTCCTTTGCCTTGCGGGCAGCGGCACGGGCATCCACCAGCGTCTGCACCTCTTTTGGCAGATTCTGCTGAGGCTTTTGCATCAAAAGACCCAGCACATCGCACAGCCTGGTCAGCGTATCATAGGCAAAGAGGACGGCCTTCCGGGAGGAATCCCCGTTCAGGCAGGTATTGGCCTCCTGCACAATGGAAAACAGGCAGCCAATGGCATCGGCGGTATTCAAATCATCGTCCATGGCCTCATCAAAGCGGGCTTCCTCTGCCTTGATGCGCTCCACAAAGGCCTCTTCCGCCTCGGTCAGGGGCTGATCCGCCGTATGGTCCAGCAGGAAGAGCATCTGATCCCGGGCGGTATACATCCTCAGCAGGGAGGAATGGGCCTGGGCAATCATATCCCGGCTGAAATTGAGGGGGCTGCGGTAGTGGGCGGTCAGCATGAAAAAGCGCACATCCTCGGCGGCAAATTCCTTCAGGATATCCCGGACGGTGAAGAAATTTCCGGCGGACTTGGACATTTTTTCGTTATCGATGTTGATAAAGCCGTTATGCATCCAGTAATGCACATAGGGCTTGCCCGTTGCGCCCTCGGACTGAGCCACCTCGTTTTCATGGTGGGGGAAGAGCAAATCCTTGCCGCCGCCGTGGATATCAAAGGTCTCTCCCAGATACTTCATGCTCATGGCGGAGCATTCGATATGCCAGCCGGGACGCCCCTTGCCCCAGGGGGAATTCCAGGAGGGCTCGCCGGGCTTGGCGGCCTTCCACAGGGCAAAATCAGCGGGATTTTTCTTGATTTCGTCCACATCGATCCGGGCGCCTGCTTCCAGGTCATCCAGATTCTGTCCGGACAGCTTTCCATACCCCGGGAAGGCCTTTACATCAAAGTACACATCGCCGTTCACCTCATAGGCCAATCCCTTTTGCTGCAGGGTTTTGACCAGCTTGATGATTTCGCCGATATGCTCGGTGGCCCGGGGATGCACGGTGGCCGGCCTGATACCCAGCGCCTTGGCATCCTTATAATATTCCTCAATGAAGCGGTCGCCCAATTCCTTGACGGTGATGCCCTCTTCATTGGCGCGCTTGATCATTTTATCGTCAATATCGGTGAAATTCTGCACAAAGGTGACCTTCATGCCCCGATGCTCCAGATACCGGCGCAGCACATCAAACACGATGAAGGGGCGGGCATTGCCGATATGGAAGAAATTGTAGACGGTCGGTCCGCAGGCGTACATATGAATTTCGCCGGGCACAATGGGAACCAGCTCCTCCTTGCGGCGGCTTTGGCTGTTAAAAATCTTCATTTGATATCCTCCTTGATTTGCTCTTGCTTTTTGGGACAATTTTCCATGCTGCAGGCGGCGCAGTCGTTTGTATCGGTATAATGGGACAGGGTCTCCTCGATGTGCATGACCCGCTCCAGCATGGGATCGGGCAGGTTGCCATGCTCCAGATCGATATCGGGGGTTTGCCCTCTTCTGCGGACGATTCGCCCCGGATTGCCCACCACCGTGCAGTAGGCCGGCACATCCTTGAGCACGATGGAGCCGGCGCCGATTTTGACATGATCGCCGATGGTGATGGGGCCCAGCACCTTTGCGCCCGCCCCGATGGTTACATGGTTGCCGATGGTGGGATGGCGCTTGCCCGTGTCCTTGCCCGTACCGCCCAGGGTCACCCCCTGATACAGGGTCACATCATCGCCGATGACCGCCGTTTCCCCGATCACCGCGCCCCGGCCGTGGTCGATGAACAGTCTTTCCCCGATTTGCGCCCCCGGATGAATTTCAATGCCTGTTTTGCGGGCACTGCGGGAGGATATGAGCCTGGCCAGCAGATAATGCCCGTTCAAATATGCCTTATGCGCCCTGCGGTAGCTGTGCAATGCCCGGATAATGGGATAGCACAGCAGGATTTCCAGCCTGGAATGGGCGGCCGGATCCCGGGCCATGACCGCATTGATATCGCTTTTCAGCCTGTCAAACATGGGCTTTGATCCTCCGTCAGACGGGAATATTGTTGCTTTGGGCGCTGAAGGACGATTCTCCCCGCAGGGGGGGCAGATAGGAGCCGTCCGGCTGCATTTGCCGGGCATTGGCAGTATCCGCAAGCTCGGCCTCCAGCTCATGGCAGATTCTGTCACGGATTTGGGCATCCGGAATGGGGAAGAGCAATTCCACCCGCTTATCCAGGTTACGGGTCATCAGATCGGCCGAGGACAGGAAAACCTCCCTTTCCCCACCGTTTTCAAAATAATACACCCGTGCATGCTCCAGGAAACGCCCCACAATAGAGCGCACCGTGATGTTTTCGTGCTTGCCGATTTTCAGGCAGCAGGCACCCCGGACGATCAGATCCACCTGAACCCCTGCATCGGCGGCCTTGACCAGGCGCTTGATCATTTTCTTGTCCGTCAGGGCATTCATTTTGCAGATGATATGGGCATACTCGCCCTTTTGCGCCGCATCCGCTTCCCGCTCAATCAGCCCATTCAGCTTTTCCCGGATGCCGTGGGGAGAGGCGGTCAGGGATGTCATTTCCTCTGCATCGCAGTAGCCGGTTACATTATTGAAGAAAATTCCCGCATCCCGCCCGATGTCCTCATTGGCGGTCAGCAGCCCCATATCGGTGTAAATCCTTGCGGTGACATCGTTATAATTGCCTGTCCCCAGATGCACATAACGCTTCAGGCCGCTGTCCTCCTTGCGGATGACCAGGGTGATTTTGCTGTGTGCCTTGAGGTTGGGCACGCCGTAAATGACATGGCAGCCGGCCTTTTCCAGTGCCAGGCACCAGTTGATGTTGTTTTCCTCGTCAAAGCGGGCCCGAACCTCAATCAGCACGGTCACCTGCTTGCCGTTTTGCGCCGCCCTTGACAATGCGGCCACAATGGGGGATTTGCCGCTGACCCGGTACAGGGTCTGCTTGATGGCCAGCACATCGGGGTCATCGGCCGCCTCATTCAGGAAGCGCACGATGGGATCAAAGGAATCATAGGGGTGGAAGAAGAAGCAGTCCCGGCGGGCAATCACATCAAAAATGCTCTGGCTTTGGGCAAGCTCGCTGTCCAGATGGGGGGTGAAGGGCGTATAGCGCAAATGGTCAAAGCCCTCCAGAGAATGCAATTGCTTGGAAAAATAATTGGGGTTGATGGGACCGGGAACGGGGTAGATGTCATCTCCCGCCACATCCAGATATTTTTTGAGCTTCATCAGCAGCCGGTGGTCAAAGGATTCGGGGATTTCCAACCGAACCACCCGTCCCCACTTGCGCTGCTTCAGATTTTTGCGCATTTCCACAATCAGCGCATCGGCATCCGAATCGTTGTACATGAAATCGGTATTGCGGGTAATGCGGAAGGCCTGGCAGACGATGGGCTTGGCGGCAAATACCTTTTCTGCCATGGCGGAGACCAGATCCTCCAGCATGACCCCCCGAACCTTTCCCTCGCCCTCGGGCAATAAAATGATGCGGGGCAGGGAGGAGGGCAGTGTCAGCAGGGCAAACCTTGTTTCGGCGGACTTTCCCTTGGGGGGCAGCAAAAGCGCCAGATGCAGCACCTTGGCGGCCAGCAAAGGGAAGGGCTGCGTGGGGGAAATGACCCGGGGAGTCAGAAGCGGCTCCACATTTTCGGCAAAATACTGCTGCAGATATTCCTGCTGCTCCTTGCTCAGATTGGTCATTTGCAGCAGATGGATGCCCTCTTTTTCCAGAGCCGGGATATAGGCGGAGTTCATGATGTCATACATTTCGGCCACCTGCGCCCGGACACCCTTGCGCATCAGGTTCAACTGTTCCAGAGGCTTCAGCCCGGAAATATCCTTTTTGGCCGTGCCTTCCTCCAGATCCCGCACCAGTCCGCCTACGCGCACCATAAAATACTCATCCAGATTGCTTTGGCAGATGGAAATGAAATTTCCTCTTTCCAGCAGCGGATTGTTGGAATTGCGGGCTTCGTCCAGACAACGGTCATTGAAATCGAGCCAGCTCAGGTCACGGCACAGATATTTACTCATAAAAGAACTCCATTCTTATTTGGTCAGTTTGTTTGTCAGGGTAACCAGGGTGATGGTGGGGGTGTTGCAAAACCGGGCACGAAGGGGATATTCCCCCGAAACCCCCAGCCCGGGGCTGATGTATTGCTGAATTCCCCGGAGGGATTGAAGGCCGCTGTAGGTTCCGTTTGCAACAGATGAAATGGATTCGGGCACAAAAACAGGCCCAATCAGGGGCAGACGGAACTGCCCGTTGTTGTAATGCCCCGCCAGGATGACCGAAATATTGGAAAAATCATCGGCCGTATCCGTATCGGGCAGAGAGGCTACGGAGGAGGCTGTAAAGGGGAAATGGGTCAGGGTGATGTTCACATCCCCGGACAGCATGGCAAGCTGGGCTTCCTCCATTTTGTCCAGCACCCCGAGCCGGTATTGCACCACCCGCAGGGCGGCCTCATTGTCCGCATCGTCCCCCTGCAGCGTTTCCTGATAGGCCTGCAGGGAATGCCTGGATACCTGGATATCCGTGGTATAGTAGCTGCCCGGCACCACCCAGAGCTTTGCCGACCCCGACTGGATACATACGGGGGCATCCAGATACACAGCCCCCAGCTTTTCGGCGGCCAGCACATACTCCGCCTTGTGATTGTTGACGGCATGTGAAACCGAAATGATGGCCAGGGGATCCTCATCCCCGCTGATAAAATAGACCGGAATCCCCTCAGGGATGCAGCGAAGCAGGTCGGTAAATGCGGTGAAATTTCCGCTTTCATCCGTCACATCCCCGGTGATGCAGACCATATTGTATTTGAGGTCGCTGATGGCCGCCGCAAAACCGGATTGCTGCGAACCGAAGCTTGCCCCATGCAAATCGGAAATATGAAGAATTTTATAACCATTAAAGGCACTGGGAATATCAGGCACCGTGACGGACACCGTCTCCACCTCAATGCGCTGGTTATTCATCAGATTCAGTATAAAGGCGATGCTCAGCACAATGACCAGCACGGCCAGCCACACGATCCATGCGCCGCGGCGTTTTTTGACCGCAAAAATCGGATCCTCGAACCGTCCTCTCATCAGGAAAAAACCTCCTTGGAAGTCCATTGGAAGTCCATGCCTATTATAATCGAAATCAAAGCGGAATGCAACAAATTTGTAATAAAAAAATACAAGGAAAAACGGCCTTTTACAGAGAATATTGTAAAATGGGAAGAGTTTCTTCCTTAATATTACTTATATTCGCTCGATTTGTCCGATTGGGCGGCAAATCAAAAGGAGAATGCTTCATGCCCAAGGCAAGAACGCTTTTTGTCTGCTCCTCCTGCGGCTATGAGACGGCCAGATGGTATGGCAAATGCCCGGAGTGCGGACAGTGGAATACACTCAATGAAACGGAGCCTCAGCCCCAGCTTGCGGTCTCCTCTGTGACCCAAAAGCCCCTCAAGCAGCGGGGCGGCAGCGGGCAGGAGGCATTGACAATCGGTCAGATTGAGGCGGGGGAGCAAACCTATCACTCCTGCGGCATCAACGAATTGGATCGGGTGCTGGGGGGCGGACTGGTGGAGGGCGCTCTGCTGCTTGTGGGGGGAGAGCCGGGGATCGGCAAATCCACCCTGCTGCTTCAGGTATGCGCCAATTTGTCCAATCAGGGCAAAAGGGTTTTGTATGTGACCGGCGAGGAAAGCGCCCGGCAGATTAAGCTGCGGGCTCTGCGGCTGCATGCGGATAAGACCGCTATGCTGGTGCTTGCCGAAAATGCCGTCGATCTGATTGAGGAGAAGCTGAACAAAATTCAGCCCGATTATGTGGTGATTGACTCCATTCAGACCATGTACCGCCCGGATTTGGCCAGCGCCCCCGGGTCTGTATCTCAGGTCAGGGAATCGGCGGCCGTGTTTATGCGGTATGCCAAGACAAACGGCTGCACCATCATGATTGTAGGCCATGTGACAAAGGAAGGAGCCATCGCAGGCCCCAGGATTCTGGAGCATATGGTGGATGTGGTGCTGTATTTTGAGGGCGACCATCAGCATGAATACCGCCTTGTGCGGGCGGCCAAGAACCGCTTTGGCTCGGTCAATGAATTGGGCGTGTTTGAAATGACCCAGGACGGCATGCGTCCCATTGAGAATGCCTCCGAAACGCTGCTGTCCCAGCGGGCGAAAAACGCATCCGGCTCGGCTGTTTTGTGCGGCGTGGAGGGGACAAAACCCATTCTGGTGGATATTCAGGCACTCGTTGCCCAGTCCTATTATGCCGCCCCCCGCAGGACGGTCAACGGGCTGGATTCCTCCCGGATTATGCTGCTGCTGGCCGTGATGGAAAAAAGAGCCGGCATGAGGCTGTATAATCAGGATGTGTATGTCAATGTGGCGGGGGGATTGTCCTTGAGCGAGCCGGCTGCCGATCTGGCGGTTTGCATGGCAGTGGCTTCCTCGGCCGCCGATGTGGTGCTGCCCCAGGATTACGCCATCATGGGCGAGGTGGGTCTGGCCGGGGAGGTGCGGGGGATTTCCGCCATGGAAAGGCGCATCGGGGAATGCAAAAGGCTGGGCTTTACCCATATTCTGTGCCCCAAGGACTCCATTCGCCGGCTGAAGACCCCCGAGGGGGTGACGCTCCACGGCGTGGATACCGTCGCCCAGGCCATGGCCGTGCTGGGATTATTCCGCAGATGAGCCCTTTTTTCAGAATCCGGGAAGGAAAACCGGTCAGACAGGCCGGGATGAAACAAAGTAATACCAGAATTGTCTGAAAAATTTTATATATTTAATAAAATCTTAACAATTTGTAATACTTTCGTAACAACTTTTTTACGGAAATGTGATAGAATGATAACGTTCAAGGAGGCGGGTCGCCGCTGAACTGGATATCAGAGGAAGACCGGAGGTTAGAATCATGAAACGTTTGATTTCAATTTTATTGGCAGCTGTAATGATTTTTTCAGGGCTGTCCGCACTGGCATCGGATTATCCCGGGTATGTGCTGAAAAAGGATATGGGTAAATCCCAGACCGCCATCGACAAGATGAAGGATGGCGATGACAAGGACAAGGAACAGGAAATTCATGATGCCATCGAGACGATTCAGACCGAATTGTCTTCCTATGGTTTTTATGAAGGGGATGTGGACGGCAAGTTCGGCACATCCACCCGTAAGGCCGTGATTGCCTTCCAGCGCAAGAACGGGCTGACTGCGGACGGCAAGGTGGGCGCAAATACCTGGGCCGTGCTGACGGGCGGCTCTGCCAAGAGCAAGGATGATGAATCCTTCCAATCCCTCAAGAAGGGGTCCACCGGCGACCGGGTCACCTCCCTGCAAAAGCAGCTTCGTGCCAAGTACTATTACGGCGGAAAAATCACCGGCACCTTTGATTCTGCCACCGAAACGGCGGTCAAGTCCTTCCAGGCTTCCACCGGTCTGACCGTGGACGGGATTGTGGGCGAAACCACCTGGGATGAGCTGATGAATGAAACGGCCTCCATTTTCCAGTCCGGCGCCATTCCCACCAGAACGCTCAAGAGCGGTCTTCGCGGATATGATGTGTACATCCTGCAGCTCAAGCTGATTGAGCTTAATTATCTGGATTCTTCCTTTGCAAATGGTTTCTTCGGCTCTGCCACCGTGACGGCCGTCAAAAAGTTCCAGAAGGCCAATGCGCTGGACCAGACCGGCACTGTGACCTCCACCTCCCGCCGCTATCTGTGGCCCACCGCGACCGATCAGAAGGAAGCCGAGGAGGACGAGGCAAAGAGCACTGAGGACGATCCCTATGTCCGTCCCACCCTGTCCCAGGGCAGCAGCGGAAGCTATGTTTCCAACGCCCAGATGCGTTTGAAGACCGCCGGCTACCTGCTGGGCAAGGCGGATGGTATCTTCGGCGCTGCCACCAAGAAGGCGGTTATTGCCTTCCAGAAGGAGCGGGGCTTGACCGCGGACGGCGTCATCGGCAAGGCAACCTGGGAAGAGCTGCTGCTGATCAACGTGTCCGATGCCGAGCAGGAAGTGTATGAATACACCGAGGACGACGAGGACGAGTCCGAGGGCGTGGGCGCTGCTTCTACCAAGCTGAAGTACGGCGACAAGGGCTCCAAGGTGGTCAAGCTGCAGAATCAGCTGATTGAGCTGGGCTATCTTGACGGCGAAGCCGACGGCATTTTCGGCAAGAAGACCCGCAAGGCGGTCATCAAGCTGCAGAAGGATTGCGATCTGACCCAGGACGGTATCGTGGGTACCAAGACCTATGTAAAGATTTACGAGCTGTGCAGCGGATATTAATTGTTGAAAACCGGGTTTTCGGTTTGCAATGGGAATGAGCCAAAGTTCCCGTGCCTGTAAAAAAGAAAGCGTGGATTCACGCTTTCTTTTGGGCATTATAAAGGGCGATATGCAAGTAAAAAGGAGGTTCGAAATCGTGCTGGAATTTAAGTTTGACACTCAGCTTCTGATTGAAGGAACGGGGCTGGATGAGGACAAAATCAACGAGTACATCCGGGAAAACATCAAGGGTGATTGCCTGCTGGCGGTTGGGGATGATGAGCTGATCAAGATTCATTATCACACCAACGAACCCTGGCAGGTGCTGGAATATTGCGCCACGCAGGGCGAGATTTACGATGTGGTTGTGGAAAACATGGAGCGGCAGGAGAACGGCCTGAAGGGCTGAGTCCTTGCGGTTTACCTGATTCCCTTTGAGCTGGGCAGATGAATGTCCAGCTTATTTTCTATGTATCGCACAAGCAGCGAAAGGGGCGCATCGCAGGGGGGACAGGCCGTTTTTTCGATGCCCACCCGGTATACATCCCGCATCCAGTGGATTTCTCCCTGAGATACGGGGGGTGCGGGCATCAGGGGGGAGGCGCAGTCTCTGCAGCATAATCCGCCGTTTTCCAGATCAAACAGGAAGTGCTCCGACCCCTCGGCCGCCTGTCCGCAATGAACGCACCCATCCAGCACAGGCCGGTAGCCCAGCACGGCGGCATCCATCAGCAAAAAGGCTGCGCAGACTGCCCGAAAATCCAGATCCATGTAGGCAATCCGCTTGAGCGAACGCAAAAGCAGCACAAATAAATCCCGGCTGTACTGTGCCGGCTGAATCTGACAGGCGGCCACCTGCAGCATATATCCCGCAAAGCGCAGCTTGTCATAATCCTCCCTGATGGGGTAAAAATTATCCTGAACCGCGCAGGAAACAACGCCGGAGCGCTCCTTGCCGGTATACAGCACGAATTCCCCGAATGTGAACAGCTCCCCGGCGCTGAGCAGCGGACTGCCGGGCTTGCGGCACCCCCGTGCCAATGTATCGATTCGCCCGAACTGGGGGGTCAGCAGCGTCAGCATCCGGTCATTTTCCCGGTAATCGGCTGTTTTGACGACGATGCCGAAGGTTGTCTGATTGGCCAAATCAAAATCCTCCCAAATAGCGCAGAGCATAGCCTGCCATCATGAGTCCGGCGGTAGGGGGTACAAAGGAGATGCTGGCCGGGGTGCTTTGCCCGATGTGCACAGGCTGCTCATCTGACCACAATACATTGAGATGACTCAGCCCCCTTGCCTTGCACTCCCGGCGCATGATTCGGCACAGGGGACAGACGCTTGTTTTTTCAATGGCGGAAATTTTGAAGCGGGAAGGGTCCAGCTTATTGCCCGTCCCCATGCAGGAAAGGAGGGGAGTCCCCGCTTTTTGCGCATTTTCCGCAATGAGCAATTTGGCGCTTACCTGGTCAATGCAGTCCAGCACAAAATCATATCCGTCAAAGGGGAATTGAGCCGCATTGTCCGCCGAATAAAAAACGGGGAACAGGGTCAGCGAAAGGGCAGGGTTAATATCCAAAAGCCTGCACTGTGCCGCCTGAGTCTTTGGCATGCCGATGGTGGAGTGCAGAGAAAAGGCCTGACGATTCAGGTTGGTTTCATCCACCTTATCCCCGTCAAACAAATCCAGATGGCCTATGCCCCCCCGAACCAGAGCCTCGGCGCAGGCACCGCCCACGCCCCCCAGCCCGAAGACCGCCACATGCTTTTGCTGCAGAATGTGCAGTTTTTCTTCCCCGATCAGCCGGATTTCTCTATCGAATGCATTCATTTTTTCTTTGTCCTGAGTACAAATTTTTTCCCGTTTCCCGGGGCAATGGCGGCCACAGCCAGGCACACCTCGCTTGCGCCGTACTTTTTCAGTATTTCCGCGCAGGCAATGGCCGTGGAGCCGCTTGTGCGCACATCGTCCACCAGCAAAACCCTCTTGCCCGCAATGGCCTTACCATCCAATATATCAAAGGCCTTGAGCACATTGGCCTTGCGCTCGGCGGGCGTTTCCTGTTCGGACTGGCGCCTGGTATTGCGTACACGCACCAGCGCCTCGGCGTAGGGGGACTGGATTTTCCAGCAGATCAATCGGGCAAGCACCTCGGCCTGATTGTATCCCCGCTCCTGAAAACGCCGCCTGGACAGGGGCACGGCGCACACCACATCGGGACGGTATGCCCCCAATGAACGCACCATATAGGGCACGAGCAGGGGCGCTGCCCGCAATTCGCCGTGAAATTTCAGGGCAATCACCAGCGCCCGAACTGCCCCCTGATACCTGAAGGGCGCAAAGGTTTTGGAAATAGACCCGGTTCTGTCCCGGGCGCATACCGGACATTTGCCCCCCTTACGGAGCAATGCCCCGCATCGGGGACAGAGGCGGTGCCTGGCCATGCTGTTTTTGATGAGCTCGGACAGGCAATCAAAGCAGATGGGCATATCGGTGCGCACCAGATTTTTCCGTCTGCAGCACAGGCAGTTTGTGCCGGGCGGTCCGATTAAATCGATTGCGGAGGCAATGGCTGCATCATCTCCCGGATTCGTTTTTCCAGGGCGGTGTATCGGGCCATGATGTGGTTATTTTCCACCATTTCGGCGATACAGCCCTCATTCCCCACCAGAACAACCAGCTTTCTGGCTCTGGTCAGGGCAGTATAAAACAGGTTTCTGTTGAGCAACATTTTCGGCCCGCCCACCACGGGCATGACCACGGCGGGGAATTCGCTGCCCTGACTCTTATGTACGGACAGACAATAGGCCAAGTCCAGCTCCTCCATCGCATCGTTGTCATATTCGGCCATGCGGTTATCATCGAATGTGACGGTCAGCTTTCTGTTTTCGGCATCGATCTCGGTGATGAAGCCCATATCCCCGTTGAAAACCCCCGCCCCTTCTTCCCCTGAGGGGGTTGTCCATTCCAGACCATAGTTGTTTTTGATGTGCATCACCTTATCCCCATGGCGGAAAATGGTATCCCCATACTGAAGCTGGCTTTTGCGGCGCATGGGGGGATTCAGGGCGGCCTGCAGACATTTGTTCAATTCGCTCACGCCGCAAACGCCCTTTTTGGCCGGGGCAAGCACCTGAATGCTTTTGACTCCGTTTTGCACATTCAGATAGGCGGGCAGGCGGCTGGTACACAGGGAAACGATGGTTTGAGCCGCTTCCTCGGCATTCAGCCGGCGGTCGAAGAAGAAATCCGAATTTTTCCTGTTCAGGAAGGGCATTTCCCCGTGATTGATGCGGTGGGCATTGACCACAATCAGACTGTCCATGTCCTGGCGATAAATTTCGGTCAGACGAACGCAGGGGAGCGCTCCGCTGCACAAAATATCCCTCAGCACATTGCCTGCCCCCACGCTGGGCAACTGGTCCGCATCCCCCACCAGAATCAGCTTTGTGCCGTTTTTCAGGGCGCGCAGCAGGGAGCGCATCAGGAACAAATCCACCATGCTCATTTCATCCACAATCAGGCAGGTGCAGTCCAGGGGGTTTTCCTGATTGCGGGTGAACCCACCCTTTTCTCCCGAATATTCCAGCAGACGGTGAATGGTTTTTGCCTCATGCCCGGTGGCCTCGCTCATGCGTTTGGCGGCGCGCCCCGTGGGAGCGGCCAGCTCCGTGCCTTTGGTGTTCAAAAGGGAGAGAATGCAGTTGATGATGGTTGTTTTGCCCGTGCCCGGCCCTCCTGTGATGACCATCACCCCGGTCTGGATAGCGGTGGAGACGGCCTTGCGCTGGTCTGCCCCCAGCGTCACATGCTGGAGCCGTTCAAACTCGCTGAGTTTCAGGGAAACGGCATGGTCAATGGTTGTCTGGACGGTTTTTGCCAGGGTCAGCAGGCGCACGGCCACTTCTGTTTCGGCGTAATACATATTTTTGAGGAACACGCCCTTCGTCCCGTTCATATCCGAGACAATCAGCTCCCGCTCCAGAAGTAGCTTTTTCAGCTGATTTTCCACCAGCTCCCTGTCGCATTTGAGCAGCCCAACCGCCTCGTTCAGCAGCATATCATAGGGAAGATAGGTGTGCCCGGCGGACAGACCCGCCTCGGACAACACAAATTTCAGTCCGCTTTGCAGCCTGAATTCGCTGTCCGGTGGAATGCCCATGGAGACTGCGATGCGGTCAGCCGTCTGAAAACCGACCCCCTCGATGTCGTCCACCAGGCGATAGGGGTTCTGCTGCAGCAATTCCTGCGCCTGTTCGCCGTAGTATTTGCTGATTTTGACTGACAGCTTGGATGTGACCCCATAGGATTGCAGGAAAATCATGGTTTGGCGGGAGCCGATTGTATCGGCAAATCCGGCTGCAATCTGCAAAGCTCTTTTTCGGCCGATGCCGCTGATTTCACACAGGCGCATGGGGGAATCGTTCAGCACATCCAGCGTTTTCATGCCGAATTTTTCAACAATTTGCCTGGCCGTGGCAGGGCCGACCCCCTTGATGAGGCCGGAACCCAGAAAACGCTCAACGCCCAGCAGGGTAGAGGGCTTTTTAATATCGCATTTTTCTGCCTTGAATTGCTTGCCGTAGTGGGGATGGAGGCTATATTCTCCGTCAAAAACCACTTGCTCCCCCGGACTGAGCCGGGGAAGGATGCCTACAACGGTCACATTCGCCTTTCCTGCCCGCACGGCCACAACCGAGTAGCCGTTTTCGTCATTCCGGAAAATGGTTTCCTCGATGACCGTTTGAATCTGCGTCATAAATCGCTTTTTCCCCTTAAAAAATCCGAATTCTGCAGTGCCGTGGCCAATTTATTTTGAAAATCAGGCTGCATGCTTTCCAGCATTTCCAGCATTTGCGCCGCATCCTGCCGCTTGGTTTTTCCGTCAAAGGGGCAGGGATTTTTGACCGGATTGATGGCATACCGGCTGCAAAACAGACGGATGTCCTTCTCTTCGACCAGAATCAGCGGGCGGATGAGCTTGATGCCGCCCCGCTCCATTTGGCTCACCGGCGGAAGGCTCAAAAACCGCCCCTCCTGGGTCAGGGCCAGCAGAAAGGTTTGCCTTGCATCGTCCATGTGATGGGCCAGAGCCAGGGCATTGCAGTGCAAATCCCCGGCCGCCTTTACCAGCATGCCCCGCCGCCGCCTTGCGCAGCGGGCGCAGGGATTCTTTTCCTCTGCGGCGGGCAAACCGGCAGGCAGAATGTGCAGCGGAACATCCAGCAGGGCGCAAAGGGAGCTGATTTTTTCCGTATCCAGCCCCTCCGGGGCGACACACAGCCCCATCAGGGTAAAGGGCTTGATCCGGCGATATTCCGCCAATCCATACAGGAGTGCCATGGAATCCTTGCCGCCGGATATGCCCAGCGCCACGGAATCCCCCGGCTCGATCATGTGATATTTTTCGTCCGCCCGGCGAATAAAGCCCAGCATTTTCTGCAATGTCAAATCCCTCTGCCCCCTTGGCCAAATGTCTCGCCTGCATCTGAATTATACCATTGTTCCGGCCTTTGGTCAATCATTTGTACGCAAAAAGAGCCTGTTCGATTTCCCGGACAGGCTCTGTGATGATGCAATTATTTGCCGAAATAGCGGTTCAGCAGACCTTCGAAGGCCTTGCCGTGACGGGCTTCGTCCCGAGCCATTTCATGGACGGTGTCATGGATGGCATCATAGCCCAGCTCCTTGGCCAATTTCGCCAGATCGGTCTTGCCCTTGGTGGCGCCGTTTTCGGCATCAACACGGACGGTCAGGTTCTGCTTGGTGGAATCGGACACCACCTCGCCCAGCATTTCGGCGAACTTGGCGGCATGCTCGGCCTCTTCAAAGGCAGCCTTTTCCCAGTACAGACCGATTTCGGGATAGCCTTCCCGATGGGCAACACGAGCCATGGCCAGATACATACCGACTTCCGTGCATTCGCCGTTGAAGTTTTCCCGCAGACCGGCGATCACACGCTCGTCCAGACCCTTGGCAACGCCCACGGTATGCTCGGCTGCCCAGACGCGCTCAGAAGCCATTTCCTCGAACTTGGAAGCCGGTGCCTTGCACACGGGGCACTTTTCGGGGGGAGTTTCACCTTCATATACATAGCCACAAATCTTGCAGACCCATTTCTTCATTGCATAGTACCTCCATAAAAATGATATGATCAATTCCTTTCGGAACTGATATGATTATACTACATTTCATTTTAAAAAGCAAGCCTTTTACGGAAATTCAAGGGTCTATGCCTTATTCCCTTTGGGCAAAGCAATATTTTCTGCCGTACACATCCACCACCATGACGGCGGGGGTGCCGTTTAAGACGGGAATCTGAAGCAATTCGGGAAGCGCCGGGGTCTTTTTGCTGCGGACGAACTCTGCATAGGCAACGAAAACCCCCTCCCGCAGATAGCCGGCCGACCACTGATCCACCGCATCCAGACCCTCTATTTTCTCCTGATTTTCCCTGAAGGGCTCAAAGGCACTCAAATAGACATCATAGAAGGCAATGCCGGGCAGGATATGGGCATCAATCCGGGCGCTTCGCATTTCGCAGGGGGCGTGCAGCGTAAAGGGGATTTCCTCCGAAACCAGCCGCTTTCTGGTGACCGAAACGGCGTGAATGCTTTGGTCTGCCACCAGAAATTTTCTCTTCAGATGTCCCGCGGCGACCGCCGTTGTGCCCGAACCGCAGCACAAATCGCAGCACAACTCGCCCTCCAGGGAGACGGGCTTGATCATTCTTTCCAGCAGCGCCCGGGGCTTTTGGGTATCATACCCCGTTCTTTGGGGATCCTTTTGCTGCAAATGGCTCAAATCGCTCCACACATCGTCCGGATACACCGGGTCATCATCATAGTACACATAGGTTTTGCCCCCGCTTTTGATGGTTCGGCAGGGGCGGCCGAAGGCATCCACCGTTTTGCGCATATGATTGGAACGGTTTTCCGTTCTGTCCAGTGGAATGGTGGTAATATCAAAGCGCAAATCCGGGGATTTCCTGTAAAACAAAATCACATCATGCTTGGTGGAAAAGCGCTTGACCGTCCGCCCGCCGGACTGATAGGACCAGATAATCTGGTTGACGAAGTTGGTCTCGCCGAATATCTCATCGCACAAAAGCCGCCCGTGGGCATCCATCCGGGTGTCCAGATGCAGGAAAAACGCCCCGTCCTCGCTGAGCAGCTCCTTTGATTTAACCAGCAGGGAACGCAGAAAATCCAGATAGGCCGCTTTTGACGCATACTGATCCGAATAGGCATCCAAATCCACAAATTTCTTGCCTGTTTTCCAGCCCTCTTCCCCGATTTTTTGCCGGAAACGGAACTTGCTGCCTGTCAGAAAGGGGGGATCGACATACAGGCAATGAACCTGCCCGGCATAGGCAGACAAATCCAGTGCGGCAAAATCCCCCAGCAGCACATCGCCCGCCGAATTTGGCCTTGTTTCGATTTCACAGGCAATCTGCTGCCAATTTGTTTGCTGTGCCATGCGTCAGTCCTCCATCAGAATGCGTCACGCCGGTATGAATCGTTGATGCGGTGCAAATGTTCGAGAAATTGTCTGGTTTCATCGCAGGCGTACAGGATTTTCCCTGCCTCCCTGACTGCCTGTTTGAAGGCCGGGGAAAAGGCGGATAATCCGCTTTCGCACAGCGGACAGACGCAGAAGCTTCTTCTGTCCCGCACCGCCCGAACCGTGCCGTCCTTGAGCTTGGGCAAAAGGGGAAAGAGCCTGCAGGACAAGGGGCGGGTGCTTCTGTCGCAAACCCCATCGCAGGTCAGCAGCAAAAGCCCCTCCTTTTCTTCAATGGAAAATCCATCGGGCAGGGGATTGTAGAGCAACTGCTCTTCGGGGAAAAGCCACATCCCCCCCTGCCCATCCTCATCAGGCAGGCAACAGGCATGACCGCAGCACAGGCCGCAGTCCCCGTTCAGGGGGGTCACATCCTGCAACAAATCCCGGGCACATCTGACCGCATCCAGGGCAAGCATGGCTTATTCCTCGAATTCATCCCGGAAATACCCCCGGGTATCGGCAAAGCGATGCTTTTCGTCCATCACGCTGAAGCGGATGTACTGCGCCTGCTCGGGAATTTCAAAGCTTGCTTCGAAAATGCCCTCATCGCTTTCGGCCACGCAAAACAGCGGGTCCTTTGCCCCAAAGAACATGGCAATATGGTCGGCCTTGGAGGTTTTGATGCTGGCAACATTGCCCTCCACCCGGACTTCCAGAATCTGAGGTCCCATGGAGGAATAGAAGGAATTCTGCTCCAGAGCCGCAAAAATACTGTCATAGGACAGGGTGTCCGCCAGAATATAGGTGAATCCGCCGAAGGAATCGCAGCGTTTGGAATCAAAGGGCGCTCTGTTGTGATTATCGTCTGCACTGTGGCAGGCAATGCGGATATTTTCCCGCAAGAGCGCATCATACAATTGGCCGTTATACTCCAGCTGATTGCCCACATAGCTGGAATAATTGCACATTTCCATGGAGAAAAATCCCCGGTAGCTGATCACATCCCGGATGTCCTCGTGGGACCAGTAGGGATGGTTATAGGACACGATAAAGCCGTTTGCCCTTGCATCCTCCACCACCCGGTTGATAAATCCGGGCAGATACCGCCTTTTTTCCTGCCGCCCCAGGCGCACAACCCGTTCCTTTTCCTCATCCGGGGTATACCGGGCCACATCCGGGTTATAGGCAATAGCGCCTGCGTTGTGGGGGTCTTTGGCAAACAGATTCATGTGAATTTCCTTGCCGTAGTGGTCATATTTATTGCCCGGACGGATGTAAATCTCATAGCCGGTCAGCAGGACAAAATTCTCGTCCGTCAAATCGGAATGGTCGGCGGGACGCTCATGGTCGGTGATGGCCAGCACGCTGTACCCGTGGGCTTTGTAGGCTTCCTTGAGCTCCTCCGGGGTCAATTTTCCGTCCGACAGGGTAGAATGGCAGTGCAGATTGGCCTTGTATTGGGGGGTATGGGGGTTAATCAGCCATTTCATATTCAAACACCTCAGAATTCAATTTCCAGCCCGTCATAGCTGATGACAAATCCGGGCATCAGCTTTTGCAATTCCCGGATGGGACGGTAGCCGTTATGGGAAAAATGGTTGGCAACGAAGATCGTATGCTCATCCGCCGCCCCGATATCCAGCAGCTTTTGCCGCAGCTTCAGGCAGTCCAGATGCCCCATATGCCCGATATATTCGGCCTGTTTTGTGCCGTTTGTGCAGTCCATGGAGATGACATCCAGCTTTTTCCCGGCAAGGAATGCCAGATCAGCCGGGGTATATTCGTCCGAATCATGCCCGTAGAGCAGCTTTTTGCCCTCCTTTTCGATATAATAAATGAAGGCATTTTCGCTGCGTGAAACGGTTTTTCCCTCGAAAATAACGGGATTCAGGGGCTGCTCGGAGGTACAAACGCAGTGAACGGCCTCCAAGGGGGTCACCTGATAGCCCTCCAGGGTGACCGTTTCAAAGGCCTTGAGCTGCCGCACGGCGATGTATTCCTCGGACTGGGGAAGCCTTTTCTTCAGCAGGTCGCAGACCCGTTCGTTGCCGTAAACGGTCATGCATTTGTCCTCGCCGAACACATAGGAAATGCCCTCCCGCCTTTCGCCCAAATCCATCAAATTCAGGTGGTCGCCGTGGGAATGGGTGATGAGCACGGTGTGCAGATGGGAAAAATCCAGCCCATAGCCCATTTCCTGCCAATAGGTATCGGGGCCGAAGTCCAGCTTCAGCACATCGTCAATCAGCGCGCCCGAGCGGGTACGCAATTCCCTGCCCCGCATCTTCCGTGCCAGCTGGCAGACCTCACATTCGCAAAAGACCGCCGGGATGGATTCGGCAGCGGCCGTGCCCATAAACATGATTTTCATGGAATCAGTGCTCCTTATGATGATTGAAAGTCCTTTTCGGCCTGAGCGGCCAGGGCATCCCTTGAATTCGGGATTTGCTCGGTCAATGCCAGAAAAAGCAGCTTTTCCAGCTCCATGCCGATGGATTTGGCCGTAAAACCGATTCCCTTCAGGCATGTGCCGTCTATGGCCAGATTTTTGAGATTCAGGCAGATTTTTTGCTCAATGAGCCGCTTTTTTTCTGCTGCTGCCTGCTCCATCAGCACCGGGTCTGCCCCAAAGGCCTGTAAAAGCAAAAGATACCCATCAAACAAATCACTGCCCAGCCCGGACAGGAGAAAACGCACCTGAAACGCATCGCTCAGCGCATTTTTTTTGCGCAAAAGCAGGCTGATTTCCTGTTGCAATTTGGCCGAAAGCCTCAAATGCCGGCAGATTTGCAGAGCATCCCCCGTTTCCAGCGGCCAAAGCAGTGCCGTCAGGCAAAGAAGGGGCGTTTTTTGAGACAAACGATCCAGCGCAAGCGCCTGAGCGGATAGGTCATGATTCAGCCCGGGCAGTGCCGCACACAGGATGTCGGGGTAAAGCCGGAGGATCTCCCCGGCATTTTTGCCCTGCAGGATGCCAATGAGCTCTGCTTGAATGCGCTCCCTGCTCACAAAGGAAAGCAGGCCCTTTTTTTCGTGCATACGCAGGGCGGTTTGCTGTTCAATGGCAAATCCGAGCCTGGCGGAAAACCGCAGTCCCCTGAGGATGCGAAGGGCATCCTCCTCAAAACGCTGATTTGGCAGACCAACGCAGCGGATGACCCCGGCTTTGATATCTTCCCGGCCGCCGAACAGGTCAATGATTTCGCCCTTTTTATCCATGGCCATGGCATTGATGGTGAAATCCCTTCGGGACAGGTCATCTGAAAGGGATTTTGAGAAGGAAACCTGCTTGGGATGGCGGTGGTCGGCATAATCCCCGTCCCGGCGGAATGTGGTGATTTCAACGGGACAATGGTTCATAATGACCGTTACCGTGCCGTGCTTTTCCCCGTCCAGCACCATCTTGCAGCCGGAAAAGACGGCCTTGATTTCCTCAGGCAGCGCATCGGTTGCCAGATCAAAGTCATGGGGGGTCAATTTCATCAGCGTATCCCGGACACAGCCCCCGACGGCATAGGCCGAAAAGCCTTTTTCATTCAGCAGCTCAATCATATTCAAGGCAGATTGAGGAATGGGACAGGCCATGCGCACCTCCTTCTGACAGTCGGTTTCCTGTGATTATCCTACTCCATTTGAGGGCTTTTGTCAAGCAAAATCCCTGTTTTCATTTTGCCTTACCACAGGGTTAATTCGGCCAACAGTTCGTTAAACTGGGCTTCGTCCAGATCCTCCGCCAATAGGGCATAGGCTGCCGAGGATGAGGAAAAATAAACGCAATGCGTTTGCCCCCGGGATGCATAGGCACAAGGCATATTGAGCAGCGTTTGATTGGCCGTCATATCCAACTCCAGCCCTTCCTGCATCAAAAGAGAGGCCGCCGAGGCGGGCATCACGGCATAAACGGTGCAGGAATCGTATACCATTTCACAAAGCCGGGCAGTTTGATTCTGATAGGTTGCGTTGGTACAGATGCCCGTGCAGACCTGCCCCCGGAAATAGGGCAGCGTTTCCTCAAAGACGGAGGCAAGGGTCTGAATGGAATCCGTTTGGGTGGTTGTGACCGGGTCAGGCCAGGTCTCCTCCGCCACGGCAAAGCTTTCCCCCTGCCGCTCATCAGCCGGGGTGGAAAGCATGATGCAGAAAACAGCGGCCAGTGCCGCCAGCAGAAGATACAGCAGGCTTTTTGACAAAATTTCCGGTAATTTTTTCATGTTCAGGCCTTATCTCGTTTATTCATTTCCGCCCCTGCGCAGGAGGCCACCAGCCCGATCAACAGGCAGATGCAGCCCATGCCGCCGGGGGAAACATAGGTGGGGGATAATACCAGGCACAATCCGATGGGGAAAAAGGTCAGGTATTCGCTGATTTTCAGCCGTCTGGTCAGCAGATAAGGGAAAAATGCGGCGCAAACCGGGTGAAAAACATACAAAGCGGCGCTGTACAAAAGCATACCGCTTTCCAAATCATTCGGCAGCAGGGGAATGCACTGCAGCAAAAGGCCGCACAGCCACTCGCATCCCCACCATAAAACGCATTTGAGGGTTATTTTCCTGCGTTTTTCCTTGCTTTTCATGTTCCCAGCATTTTGCCCATCACGATGACATCGTGCCAGGCTCCTTCCCGCCAAAGCTCGCTTTTCAGCACACCCTCCGCCGCGAAGCCGCACTTTTCATAGGCACGCAGGGCAGGCAGATTAAAATCAAACACGGTTGCCTTGATTTTATGCAGATTCAGTTCCCTGAACCCGAAATCACAAAGCACCCGAACCGCATCCGAGCCATACCCCTTCGAGCGATATTCCCCATCCCCGATGAGAATGCCCATCTCCGCCAGACGGTTTTTCCAGTCCACCTTGATAAAGCCGCATCGCCCGATGAACAGCCCCTCTTTCAGCGTTTCCACGGCAAACTGGTATTCCCCGTGGGTATAGCTGGATTGTCCCTGCGCCCAGCGGTTTTCATCCTCGAAGGAGGAGGGGTACAGCATCCCGCTGGTCACCCCCCGCATGGTGGGATAATCGTTGACAAAATCGTGGGTTCTCAGGATATCCTCCTGCTCCAGAGCCCGCAGGCGCACAAGCTTTCCTTCATACATAAATCAACATCCCCCGGAACATTCTATAAAAAAGCCTGCCGGTTGGGCTTTTGCCCTGCAGCAGGCCATAGCAGTCGGAAAATTACTCCGCTTCTGCCAGGAACTCGTTCAGCTGATGCACCAATTCGTCCACATTAACGCCGTGGGCATTGCCCGCATCCTCCAGAGATTCGCCCGTTGCATGGGGGCAGCCCAGGCAGGTCATGCCGAACTGAATGAAGACCTTCGCCGTGCCCCGGTGAATATTGAGTACCTGTGCAATCGTCATATCCTTGGTTACCATGGTGATGTTCTCCTTTTTATCTGTAATTGATTGGGATAGCAAACATTATTTGGCAGAGGTCTGCCGCTCCTCCATGACCCGGCTCATTTCCTGCATAAAGCTGGGCAAATCGGTAAACTGGCGATAGACGGACGCAAAGCGGATATAGGCCACATCGTCCAGCCTTTTCAGCTCCTCCATGACCGCCTCGCCGATTTCCTTTGTGGTGATTTCGGTTCGCAGGGAATTGTAAATGGCCTGTTCCACCCGGCTCACAATGTCATCGATCTGCTGCGCCGAAACCGGGCGCTTATGGCAGGCCGCAATAATGCCCGAACGCACCTTGTTCTCGTCAAACAGCTCCCGGGACTGGTCCTTCTTAATCACCAGCAAATCAGGCTGAACGATTTTTTCGTAGGTGGTAAACCGTCTGCCGCAGCCAATGCATTCCCTGCGCCGCCTGATGGACATTCCGTCATCCGCAGGGCGGGAATCGATCACCCGGCTGTCCTCGCTGTTGCAAAACTGGCACTTCATCCGCTGATGCCTCCACGAAAGAATACAAGCCTATTATACCAATAAATCAGTTCATTTACAAGAGCCAGGACCTTAAATCAGCAAATTTTGTCCATTTTTTCATTGCATTCACCCATGTAGCATTCCCTGGCCGTGCATTCCTCCCCCGGCAGTTCGATTTCGATGGTGGCATGCCCGATGCCCGCCTGCCTGAGGGTCTGGCGGATTTGGTTTTTGATGGAAGGGTCATGGGACTGAGCTGCGGCGTGCAAGGTAGCATAATGGTTTTGCCCGTCCATGGTCCACAAATGCAGATGATGGACATTCACCACCCCGGGCAGTTGCTCGATTTTTCTGCAAATTTCCTCATAATGGAGGCTGTCCGGCGCCTTTTCCAGGAAAATATCCAGTATGCTCCCCAGATTTTTGATTGCACTGATCAGTATAAACAGCGCAACGCCGATGGACATCAAGGGGTCAATCAGCGAAAGATCGGTAAAGCGCATGATGATGGCGCCTGCAAGCACCACAATCCAGCCCAGCACATCCTCCAGCATATGCAGATTAACGGCCTTTTGATTGACCGAATCCCCCTCGTGGGTCACAAAGGCCGCCCCCAGGTTGATGACGACCCCCAGCACGGAGAGCCAGATCATCTGGTCATAATGAATTTCGGTGGGATGGAAAATCCGGCCGATGGACTGCACAATGACCAGAACCGAGCCTGTAATCAGCACGGCCGTGGTCAGCACACCCCCCAGCACGGAATACCGCCCGTAGCCGTAGGTATAGACCTTGTCCGGCCTTGCCGCGCTTTTTTTCTCCAGCAGCCAGGAAAGCCCGATGCTCAGCGCATCCCCCAAATCATGAACCGAATCGGACAGGATGGCCACCGAGCCGGTGAAGATGCCGCCCAATAACTCAATCAGGGAAAATCCCAGATTCAGCAAAAAGGCAATGCCGATGTTGAACTTGCTTTTGCGCATTCCAATTTCCCTTCTTTTGCCTGAAAATTCCGCTTTTGCGCCGGAGTTACCATATGCTAACTCCGAGGAAAATTATAGCAACCCATTCGCCTGCTGTCAAGGGGATTTCAAAAAACTTTGGCGAAACGGTTGACAGAAGGCCGAGCCCGTGAGAAAATAGAGCGGACAAATTGACCGAAAGGGAGATGGGTTATGAACCCGAATGTGAAGATTTTAGGCAGAACCCCCGCAGGGCAGGGAGATTTTATTCCGCTTTTCTGGACAGGGAGCGGCGCTTTGTTCCGGATTCAGGCAAGCAGCCTTTCCTTTTTGCTGGAGAGCGCAGACTCGGTGTATGAGCAGTGGATTCGCATTGAGCTGGACGGGGTGACCATCCTGCGCACCTCCCTGCAGCCCGGTCTGAACAATGTGACGGTTTTTCGGGGAATTGACAAAGCGCAGACTCATCTGGTGCAGCTTTATAAGGAGGTTCAGGCCATGGCGCAGGATGAGACGGCCTGGCTGCTGCTTCGTGACATCCAGACGGACGGGGAAATTCTGCCGCCCCCGCCCTTTGAACACCGGCTGGAATTCATCGGGGACAGCCTGACCTCGGGGGAGGGGCTGGCCTGTGAAACCCATTTTATGGACTGGGTTTCCTGCATGTTTTCCACCGAAGGCTCCTTTCCCCAGATTCTGGCAAAACGGCTGAATGCGGAGATTCGGGTGATGTCCCAAAGCGGGTGGGGCGCTCTGTCCAGCTGGGACGGGAACGAAAATTGCACCATGTACCCCGGCTACAGGGAGGTTTGCGGACTGCTGACAGGCAAAAAAAACGCCCTGCTGGGGGCGCATGAGCCCAATGATTTTTCCTGGACTCCGGAGGCAATTATCATCAATTTAGGCACAAATGACGGGTCGGCCTGTCAAAATTGCGCAGACCAAGCCGATTTCAAGCGCCGCCTGTCCCTGCGGGTGATTGCCTTTTTAGAGCAAATCCGGGCTTGCAATCCGGATGCCCTGATCCTCTGGGCCTATGGCATGTGCGGCCATGTGATGGAGGATACGCTGCAAAATGCGGTTCATGAATACGCAAAAAAGACGGGGGACAGGGCCACCCGGTATGTGCATCTTCCTGCGGCGAGCAAGGAGGAAATGGGCTCCCGCCAGCATCCCGGCCGCCCCAGCCATCAAAAATGTGCCGATGTGCTGTATAACGAGCTTGCCGGGATCCTGACGATATAGCGACGGGCTCAGGCGAACATCCCGAAGGAAATCAGACTGATTCCGGCCACAACCACTTCAATGCCGATCCACACGCCCATGCTGATGAGGGTGCCCAGGGGATTGATGACGGCGACCACGCCCAGCAGCACCATAATCACGCCGAACACAACGGGCAGTCCCCAGGGAATGCCGTTTACCTTGACGGGCAGTGCCTGGCGCAGGCTGTTCAGCTTGAAGCCCTGCATGACGTTGGACAGACCACAGATGATGACCAGCCCGCCCATGATATAGGGGATAATCGTCAGAATGTCCAGCTGAAGGGTGGGGCTGACCAGAATCAGAACGCCCAGCACGGCGGACAACGCCGCCCCCACCAGTGCCCAGGGGGAAGCATAGCCGCCGCGCTTGCGCAGCAGCCAGGTAATCAGGGAGGCAACGCCCTCCACCAGCAGCACGACGGCCAGCAGCATGGGGGCAGTGGAGGCCGTTCCGATGGGGTTGGTGGCCAATTGCATGCCCGAAATAATCAGCAGAATGCCCAGGATGGTACTGAGTAATTGAATTGCCATAATCAAACAGCTCCTTTCACGAAAATCAGTTTACCACCTTTTTGAACATTCGTCAATCAATTTTTGAACAAAAGCCGCCGGTCTGCACAACCGGGCGGCTTGTTTTTGCTATGGCTTTGTTACTCGATGACATACAAAATGGAGTTTTCCTCGGCAAACTGGGCTGCAGGGCTTCCCTGGCTTGTCACAATGACGGCATTCGGGCTTCCTTCCAGGATATCCTCTGCAATGTCTTCGACCGATGCGGGGATTTCCACCAATTCCAGATTCACGCAGTCCGCAAAGGCCAGGCTGCCGATTTGCGTGCATCCATCCGGTATGGCAACGCATTGTGCGCCGCTGTTCATGAACGCCTCGTCATCAATCACCAAAAGGGCATCAGGCAGGTTCAGCACGGCAAGATCGGTTCGGACAGGGAGGGTAATGTGCTTTGCTTCGCTGCACATGGTGCAATGATAATCAATGAAGCCCTCGTTTTTGCGGGTGGCGGGCTGCTTGATTCCAGCATCCCAGGGGTGATCCAGCGGATTTTCCTCCGTTCCGTATTCCGTCCAGGTGGCATTGCAGCCTTCATAGGTGCAGCCCCAGATACGGTAGCCGACCCCTGTGCACCCGGTCTGTTCCTTCACGGCATAGGTATGCTCGTGATCCCCGATAAAGCTGACGGTCACCTGAGCATTGGCGGACAGGTTGGTCAGGGTAATGGTCTGATTTTCCAAATCCACCACAGCACCCTTTTCCGGGCTTACCGTGACCGAGGATAGCATACTGCCCTCATTGGGCGCAATGGTCAGCACCTTTTCATCATCTTTACGTACCATCGTAAAGGAATCGGTGATTTCCTCCTCATCCAGCAGCACGCTGCCCCCCTCGCCGCAGGTTACGAAAACCTCGATTTCGGTGGGGATGGTCACGCTCAGCGTCAGGGCAGAGGCACAGGCGCAGGCACAGACAAGCAGCAGGCTCAGGAGGGCGGCCAGCGCTTTTTTCATTGTCATACGCCGCTCCCTCCTTCCCCGGCATCCTCAGGCGCATATTCGGCTATCTGAAACTCAAAGGTAATGAGGCCTTCGTAGCTTGCGCCCGATACGGCATTTTCCCATTCCTCCGGGGTAAAGCAGATGTACAGCTTCTGCACGCCGATGTCGTCAAACACCAATGCGGCTGTTTCCCCGTCCGTTGCATCCGTTACCGTGAACAAAATCTGATTCTGTTCATCCTCAGTATCCGCCAGCGCCCCGGTTGTCTGAACGGTTACATACAGCCCGTATCCGCTGCATAAATGGAGCTCGGAAATCTCAACGGGCAATTCGGCGCACTCTATGCCGTATTCGATGGGCAAATCGGCGGGAATAACCTGCTGATAGGACTCTTCAATTTCCATTGTAACGAGCATTGTTCCCCCGGTGGGGTTATGCCTTTCCGCATAAGAGGGAAGCACAAGGCAAAGCACGAGCAGTACAGCCATAAAAATCTGTCTTTTCATGTGCTTGTCTCCTTTTGGCGGGACGGCTGTTCACCGCCCCGCACATGGTCAATCATCCGGCATGAAGGGGATTGGCTGAGCTCATTCTGCCTTCACGGGCTTGCCGGCGTCGTCATCCCATTCATATTCGCCGTCTTCGAAATGCACTCTGGTGCGTTCTTCGCCTTCTTCGCCTTCAACCCAGACATAATTGCGGGTGAACAGTTCCCAGTCATCCTCGACATCATAATGGCTTACCTGGAAGGTCATGGTCATGGAATAATGGCCGGCGGGCGCATTCTTGTCATAGTCCAGCACGAAGTAGAAATCGGCGGACTGATACTTATCATCAAAGTCTTCCGCAGTCATGTAGTACCAGTAAATAATCCGGGAATCATAGCCGTACTCTGTCCAATATTCATTGATCGGCAATTCCTGATCATCAAAACGCCGCTCGGCATATGCACTCTCTTCGCTGACGTTCGGCCACACCTGGCGTTCCTCATCCTTATCGATCAGCTTGGTACGGATGCCATAGTATTCTTCATTGAAAATATGGAATGCACGGTCCCAGGCATCTTCCTCGTCGTCTCCGTCGGTGTCACACATCCGCTCGCCGTAGTTGTCGCTCTCCATCAAATCAATATGGATGGTGCTGAACTCCCGGTTGTACTCTTCATCAACGGACAGGCTGACTGAAAAATCTACATCAGCGCCGCTCAGTTCAATGGATGCCGGAATACGCACGATAAAGCCGTCATACTGCTGCATTTCGTATCCGACGGTCATATTGGCCTCACCCGGTGTGGTGATGGTCTGATCGGCCAGAGCGGTGCTGCCCAGCAGCAGGCAAAGGGTCAGAACAATTGCCAAAGTCTTTTTCATGGAAATAGCCTCCTTAAAAATTTTTTATTCCATGCGCATGATGTCCATGCGCAGAAGAATCCATTTATTCCACAATCAACGTGGTCTTCAGGTCTGCGTTATTCGTGGGAGTCAGATCCGAAATGGTATAGGGCTGCACCCGGACGATGACATCGTAGGTGCCGGCCTCCAGGGGTCTTGTAAAGGTCACCGCATTGCAATACAGCCCCGGGGGAATCAGCCCGGTGGTAAACAGAACCTCTCCCGTATCCGCCATACGCATCTGGAATACCAGGTAATACCACCCCTCGTTCTCCTCGGGATTTTTGAAGGAGGTGGAAACCTCGGTCACGCCCGCCGGGATTTTCAGCGTTTTCCATCCGGGTATGGCAACACCCGGCATGGTCGGGGCGGGGGTCGGGGTAATCAATTCGCCTGCATTCGGGTCGATTTTGAGCTCAATGGTGGGGG
>R15__coassemble_438_pt1 | contig 39777 bp, 33 predicted proteins | sample R15__metabat2_low_PE_042 | metagenome-assembled genome bin R15
GGCTTGGGGCTTGCGCTGTCGGCAAACAGGGCAATCTGGTCAGCGGGGGAGGCGGCACCGTCCTGCTTCAGACCATTTTGCTTTTCAAAGGCCTTCATCGCCTTGACGGTGGCCGAATCGAATTTGCCCGAAACGGCAGTCAGATAGCCCAATTCGACCAAACGCTCCTGCAGGGGGGTCACATCGGCATTGGTCGAGCCCGATTTGAGGGTGACAAAGGGGTAAGCCCCCATGCGCCGCAGACGGGCATTGACGCTTTCCCGCACCAGGAGCAATTCCTCGGCGGACAGGGAATCCAGCAGGGTCTCCACCTCATCGGCGGACTCTGCCAGGCCAATGCAGGAAAACAAAATACACAGGAGAACAACGAAGGGCAAAATTTTTTTGATGTGCTGGCTCATGGGCATGGCAGACCTCCCGGATGCAGGCCGGGAAAGCAGCCCTCCCGGCCTGTGAACAGTATGTGAATTTTAGCATACCAAGGGGGAAAAAGTCAAGATATTTTACAAAATGCCCCCATTTGTCCGCAGGCGGAATCTTGACAGAATGGAAAAAATGGGGTATACTAAGCACATAAACGGCGTGCGCAGGCACGAAAGGATTCGGGAGGATTTGGATTATGAGTAAAAAAGCATGGGTCATTGTCATTATTGCGGCCGTGGTCGCTGTGATTGGATTTGCCGGGTTCGTGGCGAAAAACGGGGAACTGAACAGCTGCTATGATGATATCGAGGAGCAGATTTCGGCCGCCAGCACGCAGGCTGCTGCTGATGCCACCGCTGCCGCCAAGGCAGAAGCGGATGCCCAGATCGCCGTGATTGAGGCGGCCAAGGCCGAGGCCGAGCAGAAAAATGCCGAGCTGACTGCCCAGGTAGAAACATTGACCGCCGAAAATGCCGCCCTGCTGGCCGCAAAGGAAGAGGCGGAGCAGAGCAATGCCGATTTGACGGCTCAGGTAGAGACATTGACCGGCGCCAATGCCCAGCTGCAGACCGATCTGGATGAGGCCAATGCCAAGCTGGAGTCCGTCAAGGCGCTGCTTGGGGAATAAGGCGCATTTCGCAAAATCAAATCACCATCATGATTTCCGGCAGATGCCCTGGTGTCTGCCGGGATTTTTTTGCCTGCGCCCATGTTTTTTTTCCGGAAAATGATTGACAAAACGAATAAATAAACATAAAATAGAAGTATCATCCTTGGGATTCAAATCAAGGAAAAAAACAGGAGGATGGGTTATGAACCTGAAGTCATGTCTGATTATGGCGCTGGCCGCCATCATCGCACTTGCCGGTTTCTCCGGCATCCCCGCTGCAGCCGTTGCCGAAGAGAACGTGCTGAGCGATACCGCCTACATCATGTATGCGGACTCTGCCTGGGCCTACCAGTATTGGTCCGGTGAACCGGACAGCGGCATCATCGCCAACAATGCCGCCATTACCGGCGAAGGCACCTATACCGTGTCCCTGGACTTCACCGCCACCGAGCAGGGCTATGCAGAGGGCGTTGCCTTTGCCGCTCTGGGCATCGTAAACGGCGAAAGCACCTTCCCGAACTACAAAATTCACATCACCTCCATCAAGGTCAACGGCGAGGATGTGGCTTTTGTGGACGGTTACACCTCTTCGGATGACGGTGTGTGCACCCGCATGAACATCTACAACGAGTGGGTCAGCGAGATTCCCGCCGATGCCCGTGCCTATAACGGCGATCTGGCCAATGTCTCTCCCATCATGGCCGCCAAGGATGCCTTCGGTCAGGTCAAGACCCTGGAAGTGACCTTCGATTACATCGCCAAGGCCATTGATACCGCCTACATCATGTATGCCGATGCCTCCTGGGTCAACCAGAACTGGGGCACCGAGTCCTCCGATACCGTGACCGTCAAGACCGCCGAAATCTACGGCGACGGCGAATACAGCGTAGGGCTGGAGTTTGCCACCCCCGCCGAGGGTCTGGCCTTTGCCGCTCTGGGCATCGTCAACGGCGAAATCACCTTCCCCGGCGCCGGCATCAAGATTACCGATATCCGGGTCAACGGTCAGTCCATCACCCCCACCGGCATGGGCTATACCTCCTCGGATGACGGCGTATGCACCCGCATGAACATCTACAACGAGTGGGTCAGCGAGATTCCCGCCGATGCCCATGTGATTGAGGATGATGTGGCGGATGCTTCCCCCGTGATCGTCAGCCAGGACGATTTCGCTTCTGTCTCCTCCATTGAGGTGGACTTCATCTACGAAACCGTGAAGGATACTGCCTTCATCGCCTTCGCCAGCGCCGACTGGACCGTTTCCATCTGGGACGGCAACTATGTGGACGGCATCCTGACCACCCCCGCCGTGATCGACGGCCCGGGCACCTATACCACTGACCTGGTCTTCGAGACCCCCGTGACCGGCGTGGCCTTCACCGCCCTGTATGTGGAAAACGGTGAAATCACCTTCCCCGGCTACTACATCGACATCTGCGAAATCACCATCAACGGCCAGAGCGTCGAACTGACCAAGGGCTATACCACCAGCGATGACGGCATCTGCACCCGTGAAAACATCTTCAATGAATGGGTCAGCGAGCTGCCCGCCACCGCCCGCCGTGCAGACGGTGACCTGGAAGGCGCTTCCTCCATCATTCTGGACACCAGCGTGTTCACCGATGTGACCGAAATGGTCGTGACCTTCAACTATATCTATGGCAAGCCCGCAGAAACGGCTGATGAGGCACTGACCGAAGAGGAAGCCGCAGAAATGCTGGGTTACACCTATTATGCCTTCATCGGCTTCCAGGGCACGGATACCTATGTGTTCCGCAATGCCTGGAACGATTCCTACGGCCTGCTGGACGAAGAGCATAACTACTTCTATCAGATGACCGGCTGGGAGGATTCCAAGACCTGGGCTGCCAATCAGGGCATTGAGCTGGTCAGCGCGGATGACGGCTCCGTCTCCCTGGGCGGCGAATTCCTGGATGCCGAAGTGACCTTCCCCGGCGAATACACCGTTTCCGTGACCGCCGGCGATCTGGGCTTTGGCGCCACCGAGGCCTTCAACCTGCTCTATGTCTCCACTGACATCCCCTCTGCCCTGTACAACGGCGGCTACATCACCATTGACAATGTGAAGGTGAAGTTCGGCGAGGGCAAGACCCAGTCCGTGACCCATGATGGTCTGGTGGATGCCTCCGGCACCTATATCCAGATTAAGCTGATTGATACCTATAACCTGTCCGGCGATTCCTTCGGCTACACCGTTCCCGGTGCAGGCCAGTCCATCACCGTGAACTTTACCGTTTCTCTGGCAGAATAATTTTCCCGCGGCAGGGGGCTGGACATGTCGCTTCAGCCCTCTGCCTTCTTTGAATTTTACCCTATTTTCTGTGAACCCGAGGTGTGAATCCATGCAAGTAAAGCCTAAATCCGCTGCCGGCGGCCGCTACGCGTCCCGGGCAGAACAGATTTCGTGGATCGTTTGCCGGGTGCTGATTCTGTGCGTTGCACTGCTGATCTTCTTTCCGCAGGTCAGTCCCAGCAGAATTTCGATGAAAATCAATCAGAATACCTCTTTGCTTACCTCCGCCGTGTCCTATTCCACCATCACCAATTCCCTGGGCCGTGCCCTGCGCAGCGGCTGGGTGAAGGAGGAGCATTTCAGGCTGCTGATGGCAGGCTCGATGCTGGTGCTGGCGGGTATTTTGCTGTCCGTTGCCGGGGCATGCATGAGCCTGGGCAATAACCGGATGCGCCGGCTGGGCGTGTTCTTCCCCGTGGCCGGGGCGCTTTGCATGGGCGGCGGGCTTTTGTGCATTTACCGGGCCTATACCCATTTGGTGGAAACGGCCACCGAGGCAGGAAAATTGGACAAAATCGAGCCCGTTTTGCCCGATGGATTGTTCATTTTTGCCGCATTTGCCGGGGGAATCTTGCTCTTTTCTTTGCTGACATTGATATTTACGCGCAAGGCACAGCCTGAAATCAAAATGGAAATGGACGAAAAATTCCGGCTGTTTCTCATGTTCCTGCCTGTGCTTTTGCTCGCCTTCGTATTCTGCTATCTGCCGATTTACGGATGGCGGTTTGCGTTCTATGATTATACCATCGGTCAGGAATTGACCGCAGATAAGTTTGTTGGATTCTACTGGTTCAAATACCTGTTCACATCGGCCATGAAGACCGACCTGGTGCGGGTATTGCGCAACACGTTGATTATGTCCGGGCTGGGCATTGCTACTTCTTGGCTGCCCATTGCCTTTGCCATTTTCCTGGCCGAGGTGCGTTCCAGCAAATTCCAGCGGTTTGTGCAGACCTTCACCACCATCCCCAACTTTATTTCCTGGGTGCTGGTGTATGCCTTTGCCTTCGCCATTTTCTCCAATGACGGCTTCCTCAACTCCTTCCTGAAGATTTTCGGGGTCAATTCCAATACCGACTATCTGGCCAGTGCAGATGCCATCTGGATTAAGATGCTTTTGTGGGGACAGTGGAAGGGCGTGGGCTGGAGCGCCATCATCTATATTGCCGGCATTTCGGGCATCGACCAGCAATTGTACGAGGCGGCCAGGGTGGACGGCGCAGGCCGGTTCCAGTGCATCCGCCATATCACCGTGCCCGGGCTGATGCCCACCTACTGCGTTATGCTGCTGATGAGCGTGGCGGGCATTTTATCCAACGGCATGGAGCAGTATCTGGTGTTTGAAAATGCGCTGAATACCGATGTGATTGAGGTGCTGGATTTGTATGTGTATCACCTGGGCTTCGGCGGATCCAACCAGATTCCTATTTCCACCGTCATCGGCATCTCCAAGTCCCTTGTGGGCGTGACGCTGCTGTTTGCCGCCAACCGGATTTCCAAGACGATCCGGGGCGAGAGCATTATATAAGGAGGGCATCGGAATGGAACAGAAATTAAAGCCGGTTTCGCCGGTCATGAAGTTCGTTGCCCTGGGCGTGGGGGTCGCGGCCGCAGTGCTTGCCTTCCTGCTGCTTTATCCGGGGGAAATCCTCGCCGGCTTGCTGGCCGGGGTCTTTGCGGGCATTTTGGTATACTTCTTTGCCTTCATGTTCTCCCAGCCCACCGTCTTTGACGGGCTGCTGGTGTTCATCTACGGGCTGTTCACCCTGATTTGCATTTTCCCGTTCTATTACCTGTTCATCAACACCATTTCGGATAACGATCTGGTCTCCTCCGGGCTGATTAATTTTGTGCCGCTGAAGGTGCATGCGCAAAACTACATTTCGCTGAAGAATGTGTCGGAATTCGGCTCTTCCGTTGTTGTGACGGTGGCAAGAACCATCCTGGGCACGGCGCTGATGGTGCTTACCAGCGCCTGGGCGGGCTATCTGGTGACCAAGCAGAAAATGTGGAAGCGCTCCTTCTGGTACAGGGCGCTGGTCATCACCATGTACTTCAATGCCGGGCTTGTGCCCTGGTATATGAATATGCTGATGCTGGGTCTGACCAATTCCTTCCTGGCCTACCTGATTCCGGGGATGATTGCGCCCTACAACATCATTCTGGTCAAGACCTACATCGAATCAATCCCGGCCTCACTGGAGGAAAGCGCCGTGATTGACGGGGCGGGGACGGGCACCATTTTCGTGAAAATCATCTGGCCGCTCTCCATTCCCATTCTGGCTACCATTGCCATATTCGGCGCGGTGGGCAACTGGAACTCCTTCCAGGATTCCCTTTTGCTCATGTCCAACCGCACCGATCTGCGCACCATGCAGCATATCCTGTACACCTATCTGAACCAGTCCACCAACTTGGGCGCGGTGATGAACTCCTCCTCGGGCGTGTCCAGCACGGCCATACAGAATATGCTCAATGCCAAGGTTATCAAGTACACCATTTCCATGGTGACCATCATCCCCATTCTGCTGGTATACCCCTTCATGCAGCGCTACTTCGTCAAGGGCATCATGCTGGGGGCTGTCAAAGGGTAATTTAATAAGGAGGATTTACATATGAAGAGATTGCTTTCCCTGCTGCTGGCTGTCTGCCTGCTGTGCGCCTGCACGGCCCTGGCGGAAAATGATTTGTATGACCTGTTTCCGCTGGACGGCGAGCCCATTACGCTGAATGTTTACAGCCAATTGGCCAACTATTCGGGCATCCAGACCGGCTGGTCTGCCCAGCTTCTGCTGGACCGGTTTAATGTGAAGGTCAACATCATTCCCGACCAGGATGGTGTGTATGAGACCCGTGTGGCCTCGGGCAATCTGGGGGATATCGTGGTCTGGGGCGCCAACGGCGATGATTACAAGAACGCCGTCAATCAGGGGCTGCTGCTGGACTGGGAAGAGGACGATCTGGGCGAAATTTATGCCCCCTATATCTGGGAAAATTATCAGTCCGCCCTGCAGTCCAACCGGACCATCTCGGGGGATGACACCATCCACGGCTTTGGCTTCAATATCGCCCTGTCCGACGGCGAAAGCACGGGCGAACAGGCCAGGCAGAGCTTCTTCTATACCTGGGATATCCGCTGGGATCTGTATAAGCAACTGGGCTATCCCGAAATCAATACCCTGGATGACCTGATTGAGGTGTTCAAGCAGATGAAGGAAATCTGCCCCACCGATGAAAAGGGCAATGAGACCTATGCCGCCTCCATCTGGCCGGACTGGGATGGCAACATGGTGATGTATGTCAAGGCGCTGGCCACCGCCTATTATGGCTATGATGAGCTGGGCTTTGGCCTGTATAACCCCACCAACGGCGAATTCTATTCCTGCCTGGATGAGGACGGCCCCTATATGGAGTGCCTGAAGTTCTTCAATAAGCTGTACCGGGAAAATCTGCTGGATCCCGCTTCCATGACCCAGAAGTATGACAACATGTCCGAAAAGGTGAAGAACGGCGGCGCATTCTGGGGCATCTTCAACTATGCCTCCTCCATGGCCTACAACACCGAGGAGCATCTGTCTGCGGGCAAAATGATGTATGCCTGCGTGCCCAATGAGGCGAGCCCCATTGTGTACGGCATGAGCGATGTGGGCGGCAGCCGCATCTGGTCCATCGGCGCGGATACCGAGTATCCCGAGCTGTGCCTGGCCATTCTGGATTACCTGGCCACCCCCGAAGGCTCCATGACCATGTGGTACGGCCCCAAGGGTCTGACCTGGGATTATGACGAAAACGGCGGTCACTATTTCACCGAACTGGGCAAAAAGACCTCTTCCGACTCCAAGTATGATCTGACCGGCGTGGAATGGACATCCAATTTCTCGGGCAAGACCTATGTGCTGTCGGGCAATTTCAATGACGGCTGCCTGCAGATCAACAACACCACCCTGACCAAGGACATGGTGGACCCGGATTCGGCTGCGGGCGAGGCCTTCAACAAGGACACCTGGGCCTCCGAGCTGACCGCCGCCTCCTACGAAATCTATCAGGATTGGCGGGATTACACCGGCTGCATGACCTCGGATCAGTACATGAGCGGTCATAATTATCTGGTGATGCCCGATATTCCCTACTCCGAGTCCGCCAAGGATGCCGAGCTGTCCGTCATCTGGAGCCAGGTGGCCAAGACGATCGTCAACTATTCCTGGCGTGCCATTTATGCCAAGAATGACGGCGAATTCAATTATCACATCAGCGAAATGCGCAAAATGTGCAACCAGTACGGCTTTGACAAGTGCCTGGAGTGGTGCAACCAGGAGGCCGCCATCAAGTGGCAGCTGACCCAGGATCTGAACAAGTAATTTTCCAAGTCCCCGTGGGTGCATGAAGGGCATACAGGTGATGCTCTTCTTCCCTGCGGGGAATTTTCAAAACCAGTGAGACGGGAAGGCGGTGCCGCTTTCCCGTTTGGCACAGATAAGGCGGCAGGACATGAAGCTTTGGATGGATCAGGTGGAATATGAGCTGCGCAGGCAGGAGGATTTTTCCTGGCTGAAGAAATACGGGGAGTGCTTTGCGGTCTATGACAGGCTGACCAGCGGCAATATCTGCTTTGGTCTGGAGGGCATGTACGGCCGGCTGTTCGTCAAGTACGCCGGGGCGCAGACGGTGAATTATTCGGGCAGGGTGCAGGATGCGGTGGATGTGCTGCAAAATGCCGCTGTGCTGTATGAAACGGAGCATCAGAGCCTTACCCGGCTGCTCAATCACGGCCCTGTGAACGGGGGGTATGCCCTGATTTTTCAGTTTGAGGAGGGGCAGAATCTGCACGAGCCCGGATGCATGGCCATTGTTCGCCGCCAGAGCATCATCCGCCGGCTGCATATGCTGGACGGGGTGATTGATTTGCAGGTGCAGCTGGAGAAAAAGGGGCTGATGGCGGTGGATCTGAGCTGCGATAACCTGATTGCCGATCTGGATATGGGGCGGCTCATTCAGTGCGATATCGATCTGTACACCCCCTTTCCCCGCACCAACGAGGCAGGCAGGATGCCCGGGCTGCCCCGGTATCTGTCCCCGGAGGAGTACAGGCAGGGGGCTGTGCTGGATGCCCGCACCACGGTCTACAAGCTGGGCATGCTGATTCTCGATCTGCTGGGGGATGGCGAGGGATACGGCGAAATGCAGCATTCCCCGGCCATGGTGCGGGTCGTTCAAAGGGCACTGAGCGAGAACGCAAAGGAACGCTTCCCCTCCGCCGAGGAATTTCAGCTCAATTGGCGGCAAGCAGTCGGCAAGCTTAGAAGCTGGTAGATTTGGCACTGCGTTTTATCGGAACGGAGATCTTCATTTAGAGTGGAGAGTGGAGAGTGGAGAGTGGAGAGTGGAGATAGATTTTGTTTGATAATGATTTCCGCCTGAATATGACTTTCAGAGTGGAGAGCCTCGTTCAGAGTGGAGAGCCTCGTTTAGAGTGGAAAACGGAGGTATGAGCTTGGTCTGAGTATCATCCCGGCAGAAGCCCCAAACAAAACCTCAAATTCCCAGGCTCTGCAGACTGATCACAAAGTAGAATTATCTCCACTCTCCACTCTCCACTCTCCACTCTCCACTCTAAAACGAGGCTCTCCACTCTCCACTCTCCACTCTAACCGGAATAACGCAACCTGCTGCCTGCTACCCGCTCCCGCTTTAATTCTTGTCTTTTTGGAATAAATCGTGTACAATAAGCATGGGAGATTGTTCCCGAAAGGCAGGAAAGCCATCCATGGACAAGTTTGTGTTGAAAGCGCCCTATTCGCCCTCCGGGGATCAGCCCCAGGCCATTGATGCCCTGACAAGGGGCGTGCTGCGGGGGGATCAGGCGCAGGTGCTTTTAGGCGTGACCGGGTCGGGCAAAACCTTTACCATGGCCTCGGTGATTGAGCGGGTGCAGCGTCCGACCCTGGTCATTGCCCATAACAAAACGCTGGCGGCTCAGCTATGCAGCGAGCTCAAGGCCTTTTTCCCGGACAGCGCGGTGGAATATTTCGTTTCCTATTACGATTATTATCAGCCCGAGGCCTATATCGCCTCCTCGGATACCTACATCGAGAAGGATGCCTCCATCAATGACGAAATCGACCGCCTGCGCCACAGCGCCACCGCCGCATTGAAGGAGCGCAGCGATGTGATTATCGTGGCCTCCGTGTCCTGCATTTATTCCATGGGCGACCCCTCTGAGTACGAAGGGCAGATGATTTCCCTGCGCCCCGGCATGACCATGACCCGGGAGGAGCTTTTGCGCAGGCTGGTGGACATCCAGTATGAGCGGAACGACATCGGCTTTTCCCGGGGGGATTTCCGGGTGCGGGGGGATGTGGTGGAGATCATTCCCGCCGGTCAGAATGAGAACGGTGTCAGGGTGGAGTTTTTCGGGGATGAAATCGACCGCATCAGCGAGTTTCATGTGACAACGGGCAGCGTTTTGCATTCCGTGCAGCACAAGGCCATTTTCCCGGCCACCCACTATGCAACGGGGGTTGCGGGGCGGGAGGAGGCCATTGCCCAGATTGAGCGGGATTTGAAGGAGCGAGTCGAGTGGTTCGAGCAGCACAACCAGCTGCTGGAGGCTCAGCGCATTGCCCAGCGCACCAAATATGATATCGAAATGCTGCGGGAAATCGGCATGTGCAGCGGGATCGAAAATTACAGCCGCTATTTTGACGGCCGCAAGCCGGGGGATGCGCCCTACACGCTGCTGGATTATTTCCCCAAGGGCTTTCTGGTGATGATTGACGAAAGCCATGTGACCGTGCCCCAGATTCGGGCGATGTACGCAGGCGATCTGGCCAGAAAGCAGACCCTGGTCAATTACGGCTTCCGGCTGCCCTCTGCCTTTGACAATCGCCCGCTGACCTTCGAGGAATTCCATGCCCGCATCGGGCAGGTGATTTATTATTCCGCCACCCCCGCGCCCTACGAAAAGGAGCAGGCCAGCCAGATTGTGGAGCAGATTATCCGCCCCACGGGCTTGCTGGATCCCCAATTGTTTGTCCGCAAGGCCACCGGGCAGGTGGATGATTTGGTGGGGGAAATCAACACCGTCATCGAGCAGGGCATGCGGGTGCTGGTGACCACGCTGACAAAGAAGAATGCCGAAAGCCTCACCGATTATCTGCATGATTTGGGCATCCGGGTGCGGTATCTGCACAGCGATATTCAGACGCTGGAGCGCACTAAATTGATTCGCGAGCTGCGCATCGGCTCCTTTGATGTGCTGGTGGGCATCAACCTGCTGCGGGAGGGTCTGGATTTGCCGGAGGTCGGCCTGGTGGCCATACTGGATGCGGATAAGGAGGGCTTTCTGCGCTCCGAAACCAGCCTGATTCAGACCATCGGACGGGCGGCACGCAACGAAAAGGGGCGGGTCATCCTGTATGCCGATACGGTGACGGACAGTCTGATGAACGCCATTGACGAGACCAACCGCCGCCGGGCCATTCAGGAGGCCTACAATCAGGCGCATCACATTACGCCCACATCCGTGCATTCGGCCGTCCGGGCGCTGCTGGAAATTACGGACAAGGTATCTCAGGAATTGCCGGAGGATCTGGCACAGGAGGAAAAGGATGCGCTGATTCGCTCCTTGGAGGATCAGATGCTGGCCGCCGCCGGGGAGCTGGATTTCGAAAAGGCGGCCAAGCTGCGGGACAGGCTGTTTGAAATCAGGGGGGATCAGCCCATTGATAAGCCCCAAACCCACAGAAAACGCAACAAAAACCGCTGAGGGGGGATAACATGAAGGCAAAATATTCGGTGATTGTGCCCTGCTATAACGAGCAGGAGGTGCTGGAGGAGACGAACAGACGGCTCACCAGGGTGCTGGAAACGCTGGATGGGGCATGGGAAATCCTCTATGTCAATGACGGCTCCACTGACAGGACAGCCTCCATTCTGGAGGATTTATGCAGCAGGGACAGGCGCATCAAGGCCATCTTTTTTGCCCGCAACCGGGGACATCAGATTGCGGTGACCGCCGGGCTGGAGCATGCCACCGGGGATGCGGTGGTCATCATTGATGCCGATTTGCAGGACCCCCCTGAGCTGATTCCCGACATGGTTGCCCTGTGGAAACAGGGGGCTAAGGTGGTCTTTGGCAAGCGCAGAAGGCGGGCGGGGGAAAGCCGGTTCAAGAAATGGACGGCTTCGGTTTATTATAAAATCATCAATGCCCTGACCGGGGGCATGATTCCCCGGGATACGGGGGATTTCCGGCTGGCCGACCGGGCGGTGGTGGAGGCCATCAAGCGCATGCCCGAGCATGACCGCTTTTTGCGGGGCATGTTTGCCTGGGTGGGGTTTGAGCAGGTGCCGCTGGAGTATGACCGGGAGGGGCGGTTCGCCGGGCAGACCCACTATCCGCTGAAAAAAATGCTGCGCCTTGCGCTGGACGGCATATTCGGCTTTTCCTCCAAGCCATTGAAGCTGGCGACCTGGACGGGGGCTTTCTGGACGGGTGCAGGGCTTTTGTGCGGACTGATTCTGCTGATTCTGCTCTGCGCCGGGGTGCAGGGGGGGCTCTGGTGGCTGGCCGCACTGATGATGGTGCTGGGGGGCAATCTATTGATTGCCATCGGCATTGCAGGGGAATACATTGCCCGGATTTTCGATGAAACAAGGGGCAGACCGCTGTATATCGCCCAAAAAATGATTGGACTGGATGAGTGAAATGATCAGAATTTCTGATTTGTCCCTGGGACTGGAGGAAATCGGCAATCCCGAAATTTGGAAGAAAAAAGCGGCGAAAAAGCTGAAAATCGACCCCAAATTCATCCGAAGCATCAAAATCAGCCGCAAAAGCGTGGATGCAAGGGACAAGGGGAATGTGCATTTTTCCGTGTCGGTGGACTGTGAGCTGAAATGCGATGAAAAGGGTTGCCTCAAAAACGGCCCGGCCACCCCTGTTTTCCCGGACAGCCCCCTTTTTGTGCCCCAAACCGAGTGGAAAAATCACCCCCGCCCCGTGGTGGTGGGGCTGGGCCCCGGGGGACTGTTTGCCGCCCTGTATCTGGCACGGGCGGGGGCATGCCCCATTGTGCTGGAGCGGGGGGAGGATGTGGACAAACGCAGGGAGAGCATCCGCCTGTTTCAGACAAAAAGGGTGCTGAATGAGGAGAGCAATATCCAGTTCGGCGAAGGGGGTGCCGGGGCTTTTTCGGACGGGAAGCTGACCACGGGCATCAAGGATGTGCGCTGCCGGACGGTGCTGTATGAGCTGTATGCCCACGGCGCGCCGGAGGAGATCCTGACCCTGGCCCGCCCCCATATCGGCACGGACCGCCTGCCCGGGGTGGTCAGGGCCATCCGGCAGGAAATTATCGCCCTGGGCGGCCAGGTACACTTTGGGGCAAGGCTCACGGATATTCATACCCGGCAGGGCGCATTGACCGGGCTTTGCTTTGTGGACGCTGAGGGCAATCATGAATTGGACTGCGACAGCCTGCTTTTGTGCATCGGACACAGCGCGCCGGACACCCAGGAAATGCTGTACAGAGCCGGGATTTCCATGATGCAGAAGCCCTTTTCGGTGGGCTTTCGCATTGAGCACAGGCAGACGGACATCAACCGGGCGCAGTACGGGAAATATTACAACCATCCCGCCCTCCCGGCGGCGGAATATCATTTGTCCGCCAAGCTCAGGGACGGCAGGGGGGTCTATACCTTTTGCATGTGTCCCGGGGGACAGGTGGTGGGAGCGGCCAGCAGAGCCGGGGGGGTCTGCACAAACGGCATGAGTCCCTTTGCCCGGGACGGCGAAAACGCCAATGCCGCCGTGCTGGTGGATGTGCGGACGGAGGATTTTGAAAGCGACCATCCCCTGGCGGGCTTTGCCTTCCGGGAAAAAATCGAGCGGCAGGCCTTTGCGCTGGGGGGCGGGGATTATTCGGCACCCGCCCAGCTGGTGGGGGATTTTTTGCAGAATGTGCCCTCCAAGGGGCTGGGGAATGTGAATCCGACCTATCGCCCCGGGGTTTTGCTGTGCAATTTAGGGCAGGCGCTGCCCGAAAAATTTGCCGATGATCTGCGCCAGGGCATCGGGGTGCTGGGCAGGTATCTGAAGGGCTTTGATCAAAAAGATGGGGTGCTGACCGGGGTGGAGACCCGTTCCAGCTGCCCGGTGCGCATTCTGCGGAATGAGAAATGCCAAAGCAGCATCGCAGGCCTTTATCCCGTGGGGGAGGGGGCAGGCTATGCAGGGGGCATCATGTCGGCCGCAACGGATGGCCTCAGGTGCGCCGAATTTGCCCTGGAGCGGATGAAGGAGGGCTTTTGATGCGCAATATTGAAACGGACAGGCTGATGCTGCGCCCCTTTGAAGCATCGGACCGGGACATTATTTATCGCATTTCCTCCGACCCCTCCGTCACCCGGTATCTGTGCCATTTCGGCAATGAGGGCTCGACCCCGGTGCAGGATACCGACCGGTTCGTAGCTTATTTTTTGTCTGCCCATGCCCAAACGCCCCAGCGGGCGGTGGAGTATGCCGTGGTGGAAAAGGCAACGGGGGCGGTGATGGGGGATTGCAGCATCGAGTACACCCAGGATGCCCATACGGGGGAAATCGGGTGGATTCTGCTGCCCGAATATCAGCATAAGGGGTATGCCACCGAGCTGGGTCACGCATTGGTGAGGTTTGGCTTTGAGGAGCTTTTGATGGACAAAATCATTGCCCATTGCGATGCAAGAAACACCCCCTCCCAATGGGTAATGAAGCGAATCGGCATGAAGGAAGAGGCAATCGCCCGGGGTGCACGCCCCAAGAAGGCGCTCGATGATGCGCCGGGGGATGAATTGACCTACGCAATTTATAAGAAGGAAATGTGAGAAAATGGTGTGTGTTCAATCGGTCAGGCGCCTTCACGGCGTGGTGACGATTTCCCTGTCGGATGAAACGGTTTACCGCCTGCCCAGCGTGGTGTACTACGATTTCCGGGTTCGGGCGGGGGATGTGTTTGACCGGGAGGGGTATCAGGCCCTCATTGAGGAGCATAGCCTGCCCTATGCCCTGCAAAGGGTGGAAAATCTGCTGGGCGAAAGGGATTACACCGAAAAAGAAATGATCGATAAGCTGCGCCAGAGCGCATATCCCGAAAAAACCATTGCCCGGATCATGCAGCTTCTGACGGAGCGAAAGTATGTGTCCGATGAGCGGTATGCCGGGCAGTACGCCGCCCGGAAAATTGCTTCCTGCGGGCGGGGGAAAATTTATGCGGCCCTGCGGCAAAAGGGTGTGGACAGCGAAACCATCCGCCAATCCATGGAAAATCTGGATGAGGAGGAGGAGCTGCAGGGCGCCATCGAGCATGCAAGGCGGCTTTCCCTGCGGAAGGATTTTTCGGACAAAAAGGAGCGGCAGCAGGCACTGAATGCCATGCTGCGCAAGGGCTATTCCTATGATGTGGCCAGACAGGCCATGGACAGAATTCAGGAGGGTGAGGACGATGATGATTACCCGTATGACTGACATGATCGGCAATACACCGCTGCTTGATTTGCAGCGTTTGACCGCAAAAATGGGGGTGGGCGCCCGGATATTGGCCAAATTGGAGCGGCAAAATCCCGCCGGCAGCGCCAAGGACAGGGCGGCGCTTTTCATGATTGAGGATGCCGAAAAAAAGGGTCTGCTGCAAAAGGGGGGCACCATTATCGAGCCCACCAGCGGCAACACGGGGATTGCGCTGGCGGCCATTGCGGCTACCAGGGGTTACCGGGCGGTGTTCGTCATGCCCGATACCATGTCCGTGGAGCGGCAAATGCTGCTCAAGGCCTACGGCGCAGAGGTTGTATTGACCCGGGGCGCACTGGGGATGCAGGGCTCGATTGACAAGGCCGAGGAAATCAGGCGCAATACCCCCGGCTCTGTCATTGCCGGACAGTTTGAAAATCCCATGAATCCCATGGCCCATGAGGCCACCACCGGCCCTGAAATCTGGCGGGATACCGAGGGTCAGGTGGATGGACTGGTTGCCGGCATCGGGACGGGGGGTGTCATCACCGGCACGGCCAGGTATCTGAAAAAAATGAATCCGGGCTTGCATGTGCTGGGGGTGGAGCCGGAAAAATCCCCCCTGTTGACCCGGGGCATTTCGGGGGCGCACGGGCTGATGGGCATCGGGGCAAACTTCGTGCCCAAGACCCTTGATTTGACCTTGATTGACGAAATCATGACCGAAACCGAGGAAAATGCCTACGATTTTGCCCGGAAAATGGCTCAGCTTGAGGGCATTTTGGTGGGGATTTCCTCCGGGGCTGCCCTGCATGCCGCCTATCGGTTGGCCAGCCGCCCCGAATTTGAGGGAAAGACCATTGCGGTGGTGCTGGTGGATTCGGGGGAACGGTATCTGTCCACCCCGCTGTACCGGGAGTAAAAAATGGAACTGAAAATCATTGCCCGGCTGCACGGCGATTTCCCGGATAAATTCGGGCTGCCCAGGCAGAGCGGGCTGACCCATACCAGGGGAATCATTGTGTTTGAAAAGCCCTACCGTGTCCGGGAAGCGGTCAGGGGGATTGAGGAATTTTCCCATTTGTGGCTGCTGTGGGGGTTTGACCGGATTCGGCAGGACACCTGGTCGCCCACCGTCCGTCCCCCAAAATTGGGCGGCAACAGGCGGACGGGGGTCTTTGCTACCCGCTCTCCCTTTCGCCCCAACCCCATCGGGCTGACGCTGGTTGAATTGCTGGGCGTTCAGGAAACCGGGGAGGGGCTTGTGCTTCTTGTATCCGGGGCGGACATGGCGGATGGAACGCCCATATACGATATCAAGCCCTATCTGCCCTATACGGAGGCACTTCCTCAGGCGCGGGGCGGCTTTTCGGATGCCCACAGGGGGGATCATCTGGCGGTGATTTTCCCCGATGAATTGAAGAAAAATGTGCCGGAGGAGAAGCTTGATGCCCTGATTGAGGCGCTTGCCTGCGATCCCCGCCCGGCCTACATCGAGGATGGGGAGCGGATTTACGGGTTTGCCTATGCAGGAAGGGAAGTGCGCTTTTCCGTATCGGGGGGTACGCTGACCGTGCGGGACATATTGCCCGAATAATTTGCTTTTTCAGGTTGAAATTATCGGCTGATTGCGATACAATAGCAGGGTAATCAAGCGTTTGGAGGCTTTTTATGGGGAAGTGGCCCTATCAGAATGAGTCTGATGTGCGGGAATATATTTTTTGCGATTGCCTTGTGCTGGGCGGCGGTATAGCGGGTTGCTTTGCGGCCATTGCAGCGGCCCGGAGGGGGCAGAAGGTGGTGCTGGTGGAAAAGGGTGCCACCATCCGTTCGGGGGCATCGGGCAGCGGTGTGGATCACTGGGAATCGGCCTGTACCAACCCCTGCAGTCAGGTGACGGCGGAGGAAATCGCCAATGCCTATGTCAACGAGCAGGACGGCTATTCCAACGGCATCGCCCACTATATCGAGTGCGAGGAAGGCTGGCACAGGCTGAAGGATCTGGAGGATTTCGGGGCAAAAATCCGGGACAGCGAGGGCGAGTTCGCCGGGGCGGATTTCCGGGATGAAAAGACCGGCCTCATGTTTGCCTACGATTATCAGAATAAGTTCACCATCCGGGTCTGGGGCACGACGTTCAAGCCCGCCCTGTACCGGGAGCTGAAGCGCCTGGGGGTGGATGTGCAGGACAGAACGGAGGCCACTGCCCTCTTGACCCGGGAAATTGAGGGAAAAAGGGTGGGCGTGGGTGCCGTTGGGATGCACACAAGAACGGGCAAAATGGTGGTGTATAATGCCAAAACCACCCTTTTGTGCATGTCCCGCCCGGCCAGACTCTGGCTGTTTGATGCGGACGAGCCCGGGCTTTGCGAATTCCGCCCCATGCAGTCCATCGGCTCGGGGCATGCCATGGGCTGGCGTGCCGGCATGGAGTTTACCATGATGGAAAAGAGCGTCCGGGCGGAGTTTTCCGCGGCGGGGCGCAGCTTCCCCCCCTATTCCACGGGCAATAACCATAACACCTGGTATGCCGCCACCATGGTGGATGCCAGGGGGCGGGAGATTCCCTATGTGGACAGGGACGGACGGGAACTGACCAGCGTAAGGGAACGCTATTATCCGGCCAAGGGACAGAAATTTTTCCTCAAGGGCGGGGTGATTGACAACCCCAAGTACGAGTACAGAGGCCCGGAAACGTTGGGCTTTGATGAGCTGATGAAGCGAGGCTATCAGCTGCCCTTTTACACGGATTTGAGCAAAATGCCCAAACAGGAGCGGGAGGTCATCTGGGGCATGATGGTAGGCCAGGAGGGCAAGACCCGGATTCCCGTGCTGGAGGAATTCACCAGGAGGGGGTTTGACCCGGAGAAGCATCGCCTCCAATCCTATGGCACGGGCTGGCAGTCCGCCTCCTTTTTGCCCCAGGAAAGGCAGCTGTTCGGCGCACCGGGGGGTGTCTTTCATGACTGGAATCTGGAGACAAATATCAAAAATGTCTATGCGGCGGGCGACCAATTGTATGCCTCTGACTGCTGCGGCTTTGCGGCGGCCACGGGCTATTATGCAGGAAGAAAGGCGGCAGAGCGCAGCCAGATTGTCCATCTTCATTCCCCCGATGAGGCGCAGATTGCCCGGGAGGCCGACAGGCTTTATGCCCCCCTGCTTGTGAAGGACGGGATGAACTGGAAGGAGCTGAACAAGGCGCTGTCCAAGCTGATGCAGAACTATTGCGGCGGGGTCAAGAATGATTATCTGCTGAAGGAGGGGCTGCAGCTGCTGGATGAGTATGAAAAAGAGTATGTGCCCCGGCTTTCCTGTATAAACCCCCACGAGCTGGTGCGCACCCATGAGGTGCTGGACATCATGACCTGCTGCAGGATTGTGCTGAATGCCTGTCTGCTGCGCAAGTCCTCCTCCGTGCCCTTGTGCTTTGAGCGCAGCGATTATCCGGAAAAGGATCCTGCCCGGGATGACTGCTTCATCACGGTGTATCAGCAGGAGGGCGAGGTTTTCTCCCGCCGGGTGCGGAAGGATTATTTCGGCAATCTGAAGGAAAATTACGAAAGGTATAACGAGGATTACAGGCAGGAGGCGCAGCGGTATGTCCAAGGGTGAGTACGAAGAAAAATATGTTTCCTGCTCGGTGATGCCCTTGACCTTTGACGATGCAAAATGCGTGGGCTGCAACCGGTGCATGAATGTCTGTCAGGTGGATATTATGCTGCCAAATCCCCAAAGGGGCGCACACCCCATTGTGGAGTATCCCGGGGAATGCTATTATTGCGGCAGCTGCGTCATGGCCTGCCCCAATGGAGCCATTTTTCTGCATCATCCCCTGATGAACCAAACCAAATTCACCGAAATTGTGTGAGAAAGGCAAGAATATGGAGCTTTTGAAGGAACTGTGCCAGGCCTTTGGGGTGTCCGGGCGGGAAAAGAACATCCGTGCCATCATCCGCCGGGAGATCGAGCCCTATGCGGACGAAATGTATACCGATGCGCTGGGCAATCTGATTGCCGTCAAGCACGGCATAAAGAACGAAAACAGCAAGAAAATCATGCTCTCTGCCCATATGGACGAGGTAGGGTTACAGGTCAAGAAAATCGAATCGGACGGGCGCATCAAGGTCTGCCGCGTGGGCTGGGTGTGGACAAGCGCCCTGTACAATGACAAGGTCATATTCCAAAACGGCACAATCGGCGTGGTCGGCAGCCAAAGCGATATCGAAAAGGCAGGCAACGATGCGGGCAAGCTGTATATCGACATCGGCTGTACATCCAAGCAAGAGACCGAAAAATATGTGCAGGTGGGGGATTATTGCGGCTTTATCGGCCATTTTTATGAGCTGAAGGGCGGGCGCATTGCCTCCAAATCCTTTGATAACCGGGTGGGCTGCTATCTGCTGATCAGGGATTTGCAGTGCAATCAGGGAAATCGCCCCAATGATGTGTATTATGTGTTCTCCGTTCAGGAGGAGGTGGGCTGCCGGGGGGCAGTGACCGCTGCCAATCAGATTAAGCCGGATATCGGCATTTCGGTGGATGTGACCCCCGACCATTTTTATCCCTCCGATCTGGAAGGGTGCAATGCGGTGGGCGAGGGTGTCGGCGTGAAATTGGGCGATCCCAGCGCCATGCTGGATGAATATCTGGTGGATGAAATGCTTGCCTGCTGCGCCGAAAATCAGATCAAATATCAGCGGGATGTGATGGACAGGGGCGGCACGGATGCCAGTAGCATGAATTTGTCGGGGGCGGGGGTCCGGGTGGCCGGCATTGCCATTGTGGATCGCTTTCCCCACAGCCAGTCCTCCATTATTTCCTGGGACGATGTGCAGGAAGCACAAAAGCTGCTGAAAGCCTACACCGCCAGATGCTTTATTTTTGAATGAAGGGTGAAGCATGGGTAAGCTGTTGATCCTGATTTCGGCGGTGCTGTGGTCAACCGCCGGGCTGTTTGTGAAATCCATTCCCTGGAGCGCCTTTTCCCTGGCCTCCTTTAGGGGTTTTTTAGGCATGCTGATGCTGATGGGCGTGCGCATCATCCGCAAAAAAGAGGGTCTCAAGGGGGCAATCCCCCGCTTTACAAAGGCCAATATGACGGTGGGGCTGTTCATGGTGGGCACATCCATTCTGTATATGTCCGCCATTAAGCTGACCAGCGCGGCCAATGCCATTGTGCTGCAATATCTGGCGCCCGTGCTGGTGCTTTTGTACACCATTTTCTTTGAGGCGAAAAAGCCCACCCGGTTTGATGTGCTGATCACCTGCGTGATTTTCGGCGGATGCATCCTGGCCTTTGCCGGGCAATTGTCCATGGACGGCATACTGGGGAATCTGCTGGCGATCGCCTCAGGATTCATGTTCGCCGGGCAGCTGATTTCCTCCCGGAAAAACGGGGCGGACCCGCTGGATGGGCTGATTATCGGGTCGGGCGTGCCCTTTGTGGTATTTTTGCCCGTGCTGCTATCCGAGCCGGCGGCAAATTTTGACAGCACCATTTTGTGGATGGCCATTGCCCTGGGGCTGATGCAGTACGGCACGGCCAATATCACCTATTCCTTTGGCATTACAAAGGTCAATTCCCTGTCGGCCTCCCTGATTCTGACCTTGGAGCCTGTGCTCAATCCCGTGTGGGTGTTCTTGTTTTACGGGGAGGCGCCCTCTGTGCTGTCCATTGCAGGCCTTTGCTGCGTGGTGGGCGCGCTGATTGTGCAGGCAATGCACGGGGCAAGGGAAAAACAAACAGAAGAAGTCAAATAAATAGAAAGGTGTGAATCAATATGGAAATGAATCATCCTACCTTTGAAATCAAGCTGGAAAACGGCGGCATCATGAGGGGCGAGCTGTATCCCGAGCATGCGCCCCAGTCGGTGGGCAATTTTGCCGAATTGGCCAACAAGGGCTTCTATGATGGGCTGATTTTCCACCGGGTCATCCCCAATTTCATGATTCAGGGCGGCTGCCCCAAGGGCACGGGCACGGGCAATCCGGGCTACAGCATCAAGGGGGAATTCAATCAGAATGGGCATATCAACCCCCTCAAGCACACCGAGGGCGTTTTGTCCATGGCAAGATCCATGATGCCCAACTCCGCCGGTTCCCAGTTCTTTATCATGACCAGCACCTCTCCCCATCTGGACGGGGCGTACGCCGCCTTTGGCAAGGTGACGGAGGGGCTGGAGGAGGCCTACAAAATCGTCTCCGTTCCCCGGGATTTCCGGGATAAGCCCCTGGAAAAGCAGACCATTGCCTCCATCAGGGTCGATCTGAAGGGTCAGGAATATCCCTTCACCAAGCTGTAAGGCATGGAAAAGCATACAAGCAGGGTGCGCATAGCAGGCCATGAGCTTTCCCTCACCACCCAGAAAACCGAGGAGGAAACCCAGCGGATTGCCGCCTATCTGGACAGGAAAATCATCGAAACGGGGGGTCGTATGCCGGTCAGGCAGGAGATTGCGCTGATTGCGGCCGCCCTGTCCGTTACCGAGGAGCTGTACGATGCCCAGCAGGATAACAGCCGTCTGCGCAATGAACTGTATCAGCTGACTCAGAAACTGAAATCCCAGGGAATGCCGAATGAAGAATAATCAAGTGGAGCTGCTGGCGCCTGCCGGCAGTCTGGATGCGCTGAAGGCGGCCTTCAGTGCCGGGGCGGATGCCGTGTATCTGGGCAGCGCCCTGTTTGGCGCGCGGGCAAGCGCCGGGTTTGATGAGGAGACCCTGAAGGAGGCCATCCGCATCGCCCATCGGATGGACAAACGGGTGCATGTGACCGTCAATACCCTGTGCAAGCAGGAGGAATTGAAGGCCGTTTTGCAGACCCTGGAAACCCTGAGAGATCTTCATGCGGATGCCGTGCTGGTGCAGGATTTGGGCGTGATGAAGCTGATGCTGGAGCAATTTCCCGAATTGCCCGTCCATGCCAGCACCCAAATGGCGCTGCATAACGAATCGGCCGCCAGGTGGCTCAAGGGCATCGGGGTGTCCCGCATCGTGCTGGCCAGGGAATGCCCCATGGAGGAAATCCGCCGGGTCGCCCAAACGGGCATCGAAACCGAAACCTTCATTCACGGCGCACTGTGCGTGGCCGTGTCCGGGCAATGCCTGTTTTCCTCCATCGTAGGGGGGCGCAGCGGCAACCGGGGCAGGTGCGCCCAGCCCTGCAGACTGAATTATACCTACCGGGGCAGCACAAAGGCCTGGCTGAGCCCCTGTGATTTGTGTACGAGAAATCTGCTGCCCGAGCTGCTGGAAAGCGGCGTTTGCTCGCTGAAAATCGAGGGCAGACTCAAGCGTCCCGAATATGTGTATACGGTGGTGAACGCCTACAGGAAGGCACTGGATGCCGCTCTGGAGGGGAAATTCGCCCCCGCCTCCCTGCAGGAAAGGGAGGAGCTGACCCAGATTTTCTCCCGGGGTGCCTTCACAAAGGGCTATGCCGCCGGGCAGGAGGATGCGGGCATCCTGTACCCGGATCGGGTGACCCCCGTGGGGCTTGTGATGGGCAAGGTTAGCCGGGTATTTTGGATAAAAAACACCCCCCTTTGCGGATTTATGACCCAAAGAACGCTGAATAACGGGGATGGTCTGGAGATCGGCACCCAAAGCGTGATTTACAGCGGCGAAAGGGTGGAAAAGGGCAAGGAAGCGGTGGTGCGCCTTCATCAGCAGGCATCTGTGGGGCAGCTTGTCCGCCGGTGCGAGGACGAAAATCAGCTCTCCCTTGCCCGCAGCCATTACGAAAAGGATGCCCTTTTGCGGGAAAGAAAAATCCCCTTCAGCGCCAGGCTCTATGCCATGCCGGGGGAAAGCAGCCTGCTGACCCTCCGGGCGGGGGACTGCACTGTCAGCGTTTCGGGGGATGTGCCCCAAAATGCCCAGTCCAAACCGCTTGATTTGGAGGGCGCGCGCCGGGCCCTGTCCAAGACCGGGGATACCCAGTTTGAGCTGGACGGCTGCCAATTGGAATCAAGGGAGGCCTTTTTGCCCGTTGCATCGCTGAACGGGCTGCGGAAAAAGGCATTGGAGGACTTAACCGGGGCGCTGATTGCCGGCCATGAGGCGCGCATTCCCCGGCATGAAAAGCAGTCCTTTCCCTATGAGGAGGGGAGGGCAATGCGGCGGCTGATTGTCCGCACGGGAGACTTTGAGGCAATCGGCGCTTTGCTTGCCTCCGGGGCGGATGCGGTCTGGTTTTCCCCCACCGATTACAGGCAAAAAACGCTGGAAACCTATCTGCAAAAATGGCCTCAGGACACCTTCCTTTGCCTGCCTGCGGTGTGCTGTGAGGATACATTGAAGATGCTGCAGGAGCTAACCAATCGGTATCAGGTTCAGGTGATCCTGGGCTGTGCCGGGCAAATCAGCCGGTTTCCAAGCCCTGCGGGGGCGGACTGGGGCGTGCCCGTGTTCAACGGGGAAACGGAAAAAATGCTGGCCGCCATGCGCATTCCGGCCTGCTGCCTGTCCCCCGAATTGAGCAGCCGGGAAATCAAGGCACTGCCGCCGCCTGTGATGGAGCGGATTTTGCCCGTATACGGCAGAATCCGGCTGATGCTGCTGACCCATTGCCCGGAGCGTACCTTCCAGGGGCTGCAAACGGGGCATATGGGATGCCGTTTGTGCGAGGAAAACAAAGGCTGCCGGGGACAAACCCTGGTCGACCGCATGGGGGTCTCCTTTCCCCTGATGCCCATCCGCCTGCCGGAGGGCTGCCGGGTGCAGGTGATGAACAGCCTGCCCCTCAACCTCCTGCAAAGGGAAGAAATGCTGGGCGAAATTCAGGCATCCTGGCTTGTGCAGCAGACGGATGAACAAAGAGAGGAATTCCTGAGAATCCTGCAAATCTACCGGGCGGCCTTTGACGGAATGCCCCATGCCCGGGACATCTGCGGCACAACCGGCCGCTTTATTGAAGGAATTTTATAACAAACAGTAAATTTTTCGTGAACTGATTGGCGAAAAACTGTCAAAGAAACAAAAAATATCGTATAATCAGGATGCCGGACGGGATAAGGAGAGGCGTATGACAGAGCGGACATTGCGGGTATTGGAATTTACAAAAATCAGGGACAGGCTGGCTGAGTTTGCCCTGACCGAAAGCGGGAAAAGATTGTGCTGCGAATTGCAGCCCATGTCCCGGCTGGATGAAATCGAACGGGCGCAGGCCGAAACGGAGGAAGCCACCGTTGTGCTGACCTATCTTGGGGGGCATCCGCTGATTGCCTTTGAGGATGTGAACGAGTACATCGCCCTGGCCGAAAAGGGCGCCACCCTCTCGCAAAAGGCGCTTTTGCAGATTGCCCACAGCCTGCGTGCCGCCCGGGCCGCCCGTCAGGGGCTGGTGACCGAGCGGGAAAACACGCCCATTTTGACCCAGGAGGCCTCCCGTCTGCAGCCCTATACCCAATTGGAGCGGGATTTGTCCGATGCCATCCTCAGCGAGGAGGAAATGTCCGACCATGCAAGCCCTGCCCTGTCCGATATCCGCCGGCATATCCGGGGGGCGAATGACCGGGTGCGGGACAAGCTCAATCAGATGGCCAAGGGCGCAGCCTTTTCCAAATATCTGCAGGAGGGCATCGTCACCATGCGGGGCGGGCGGTATGTGCTGCCCGTCAAGGCGGAGTATCGCAGTGCCGTGCCCGGGCTTGTGCATGACCAGTCCTCCACGGGGGCAACCCTCTTTATTGAGCCTTTGGCCGTGGTGGAGCTCAGCAACGAAATCAAGGAATGGACCATGAAGGAGCAGGAGGAAATCGAGCGGATTTTGGCTGCTTTTTCATCTCAGGTCGGGGGAATTGCCTCCAATTTGTACCTGAATCTGGCCATTCTTGCCCATCTGGACTTTGTGTTTGCCAAGGGCATGCTGTCCAGGGAGATGAACGCCGTATCCCCCAAGCTCAACAAGCATGGCTTCATCCGCTTTGTGCGGGTGCGGCATCCCTTGATTGACCGGGACAAGGTGGTTCCCTGTGACCTGACGCTGGGGGACGATTACACCACATTGGTCATTACGGGCCCCAACACGGGCGGCAAAACGGTGACCCTGAAAACCATCGGTCTGCTGACGTTGATGGCTCAATCAGGCCTTCAGGTGCCCGGTCTGCTGGGCACGGAAATTGCCGTGTTTGACCAGATTTTTGCCGATATCGGGGACGAGCAGTCCATCGAGCAGTCCCTGTCCACCTTCTCCTCCCATATGGTCAATATCGTCAGCATTTTGCAGAATATGGGGGATAATGACCTGGTTTTGTTTGACGAATTGGGAGCGGGTACTGACCCCACCGAGGGCGCAGCCCTTGCCCAGACCATTTTGAAAACGCTGCTTGACCGGCACATCCGCACGGCGGCCACCACCCATTATTCCGAGCTGAAGGCCTTTGCCCTGACCACCCGGGGGGTGGAAAATGCCAGCGTGGAGTTTGATGTGACCACCCTGCAGCCCACCTACAGGCTTTCCGTGGGCGTGCCGGGCAAATCCAATGCCTTTGAAATTTCGAGGCGACTGGGTCTGGATGACCATCTGATTGCCCAGGCCAAGGAACTGCTCAGCCAGGATTCCATCCGGTTTGAGGATGTGATTGCCAATGCGGAGTATCACAAGCAGATCGCCGAAAAGGAGCGTTTGCTTGCAGAAGAGGCCCGCAAGGAGACCGTCAGGCTGCGGGATGAGGCAGAAAAACTGTACCGGGATATGGAGCAAAAGGAACAGAATGCCACCCGGAAGGCCAAGGACGAGGCAAGGCGCATACTGGAAAATGCCCGCCGGGAGGCCGATCAGATCCTGGATGGCCTGAAGAAAATCAAGAAGGAATCGGCGTCTTCCTCCCAGCAGGAGGCCTCTGCCCTGCGCAAGCAGCTGGAAAAGGGCATCGATTCCCTGTCCGAGGGTCTGCAGCAGTCCGCATCCAACAAACAGCCGCCCAAATCCCTGAAGGTCGGCGACCGGGTGGAGATTGTGTCCCTGGGCACAAAGGGCAATGTGCTGGAAAAGCCGGACGGCAAGGGCGAGGTGCTGGTGCAGGCGGGCATTATGAAGATGAAGGTGCATATTTCCGGCCTTTTGCTGTGCGAGGGTCAGCCCTCTGCCCAGCCCAAGGTGACCGTAAATGCAAAGACGGGCGCCGGCACAAAAACGGTTTCCCTGTCCTGCGATGTGCGGGGCATGGCGCTGGATGAGGCCATTGCCCAGGCGGATTTGTATCTGGATGATGCCGTGCTGGCGGGCTATCATGAGGTCACCATTGTGCACGGCAAGGGCACGGGCATCCTGCGCAGCGGGATTCAGCAGCATCTGAAGAAGCATCAATATGTAAAATCCTATCGCCTGGGTGTGTACGGCGAGGGGGAGGACGGCGTGACGGTGGTTACGCTGAAGTGAGAAACGAACCTGCGGGGGTATGGCAATGAGCGAAAAACAAACCATTATGGTGGTGGACGATGATCCCAATATTGCCCGGCTGATCAAGCTTTTGCTTGAAAAAGAGGGGTACGATGTGACAGTGGAATACCGGGGGGACGATGCGGTGGCCGCATTTCAGAAAAACCCGCCCGGTATGGTGCTGCTTGATATCATGCTGCCCGGCATGGACGGGTGGCAGGTTTGCCGCAGCATCCGTCAGACCAGCAAGATTCCCATTATCATGCTGACCGCCAAGGATGAAACCTTTGATAAGGTGCTGGGCTTGGAGCTTGGGGCGGACGATTATGTCACCAAGCCCTTCGAAAACAAGGAATTGATTGCCCGCATCAAGGCCGTTTTCCGCCGATATGACGGAAGCGATACGGAAAAAAATGCCCTGTCCTTTCCGGGACTGACCATTTCGCTGGAAAAATATGAGGTGCTTTTCATGGGCAAGCCCGTGGAAATGCCCCCCAAGGAGCTGGAGGTTTTGTTCTATCTCGCCTCCCACAAAAACAGGGTGTTTACTAGGGAACAGCTGCTGGAGCAGGTGTGGGGGTTCGACTTTTTCGGGGACAGCCGCACGGTGGATGTGCATATCAAGCGGCTGCGGGAAAAGCTGCAAAGCAGTGAGGAGCTGGGCTGGCAGATCAAAACGGTCTGGGGCGTGGGCTACAAGTTTGAGACAAAATGAAAAGATTTTCCATGTTTTCCCGTCTGCTGACGGTATTTCTGGCGGTTATATTGCTGTGTACGGCCGGGCTGTCCGCCTTTTCCATCCTGTCCACCCGCTCCTCCGCCATTGAGACACGAACGAAGGAGCTGAAGGAACAGGCCTATGACCTGGCCTATCTGGCTTCCCAGATGGAAACGGAACGGGGGACGCTGTCCACCCGCAATTCCACCGCCTCCAAGTATCTGCGGTATAAGGCACAGTCCATTTATGAGCGGTTTTCCGCCTATTGCATTGTGATTGACCGCACAGGGGCGGGGCGGGCGTACATCAATGAGGAATTGCTGGAGGATGAGCAGGTCGTCCGGGTGCTCAATCAAAGCGATTTTGCCTCTATCCGCCGCAGCGTCATGGCGGGGGAAGAGGTGGTCAGCCAGACGAGCACGGAAAACGGGCTCATGTTCTCGGTGGCCGTGCCCTGGGTGCATGACGGTTCGGTGAACGGCGGGATCATTGTGCAGACCGCCGCCCAGACCATCCGTGCTACCTATCTGCCCCTGATTTTGCCCTATATCATCGCAACCGCTGCGGCTATTGTGCTGGCCGGCTTGCTGATTTTCCTTCTGACCCGGCAGGTGACCCGGCCTCTTCGGCAGATGGAGGACGCCGCCCGCCGCCTGGCGCAGGGGGATTTTACCGTGCGTGCCATTGAAGAGGGGGGGCGGGAAACGGAGTCCCTTGCCCGTTCCTTTAACCATATGGCCCGGCAATTGGGGGAATTGGAAACCTCCAGAAGGGAATTTCTGGCCAACGTATCCCATGAATTGCGCTCTCCCATCACCTCCATTCAGGGCTATCTGTCCAGCATACAGGAGGGGGTCATCCCCCGGGATGAGCAGGGGCAGTACATCGATGTGGTGCTGACTGAAACCAGAAGGCTGTCCAAGCTGGTCAACGGGCTGCTGAATCTGTCCCGGATGGAGCGGGAGGATGTGCATCTGTCCTACTCGGATTTTGATTTGAATGAGATGACCCGCCGGGTGCTGATTACCAAGATGACCCAATTGGAGGAAAAAAGCTTCGAAATTTCGGCTGATTTCTTTGAAGACCCCTGCTATGCCCATGCAGATGCGGATAAAATCGAGCAGGTGCTGGTCAATCTGATTGATAATGCCCTGAAATATGCCCCGGAAAACAGCACCCTGACCCTGTCTACCCGGCCGGCGGAGGACAAAATTATCCTGACTGTTTCGGATAACGGCCCCGGGGTATCCAAGGAGGATGCGCCCCACATTTTCGACCGGTTTTATATGGCCGATAAGGCGCACACCTCGGGCAAGGGCACGGGGCTGGGACTGGCCATCTGCAAATCCATTATGGAAAAGCACGGCGAACAGATTTATCTGAAGGATACGGCGGTGGGCGCCACCTTCGAATTTACGCTGAAGCGGGGGACTGCCCCCCTGCTGGGAGAGGGAAATGAAGATTTTAGCCAACGCGAAGCTGAACCTGACCCTTGATGTGACGGGCAAACGGGGGGACGGCTACCATTTGCTGGATATGCTGACCGTGCCGCTGCTGCTGGCGGATGAGATGGAAATTTTGCCCTCGGAGAGCCTCACAATGGCCGTTTCGGGGGATTTTCCCGTTCCCATGGGGCAGGATAATCTGGTGTGGAAGGCCGCCTGCGCCCTTCAAAAATACTGCAAAACAAAAAAAGGCGCAAAAATTTTGCTTGAAAAGCACATCCCCTCGGGCGCAGGATTGGGGGGCGGAAGCGCGGATGCCGCAGCTGCCCTGAAAATGCTGAATGCAATGTGGGCGCTCAATCTGCCCGATGATCAATTGGCACAAATCGGGCTGGGATTGGGGGCTGATGTGCCCCTTTGTCTGCTGAACGCCCCGGCCCGGGTGGGGGGAATCGGCGAAAATCTGGAGAAAATTTGCCTTGATGATCCCCTGGAAATGGTGCTTGTCAAGCCCTGCGAGGGGCTGAATACACGGGAGGTGTTCGGGCTGTGGGATGGTTTGCCCCCCTTTCATCCGGACACTGACCAGGCGCTGGATGCATTCAAGCGGGGCGATCTTGCGGAAGCGGCGACCCTTGGCGGCAACTCCCTGTATAATCCTGCCTGCGCCCTGCGCCCTGAGCTTTCGGATGCACTGGATGAAATCAGGCACACGGGCGCGCTGTATGCCGGCATGACCGGGTCGGGCTGCGTGGTGTATGGCATTTATGCGGATGCCCATTCGGCGCAAAGTGCCTGCAAAGCCCTGAAAAATCAGCCCTATCCCTGGGTCTGCCAAACCGCCTTCAGACCGAATTTATGATATAAAAAGCCGCTCCTTTCGGAGCGGTTTTTGATTACGCCTTTTGGTCGAACTCGTGCTTGCAGCGGCCGCAGGTGACATGCTTTTGTCCGCAGCCTCTGGAAAGACGAAGCAATGCATGGCACTTGGGGCAATGGAAATACTTGTAAACCTTGCGGTTCTTGATGCGGATTTTCAGCTGCTTGAAGCGGGTCTTCAGCTGCTCCATCAGGGTAATGTACTTGCGGTTTTCCTCGGCACGCTTTTCATTGTTCCGGGAAAACATCCGGTAGAGGGTGATGATGTACAAAAGCATGCCCAGAATGGACAAAAGCGAGCTGCCGGTGAAGGAGCCCAGCAGGCTCAATACCAGCCCGGCTACCAATGTAACCATGCCCAGATTGTCCGCACCGTGGCGCCCCTGCATGAAATTGGCCAGCTTGGCCTTTACCTTTTGCCAGAAAGTCATATTGAATCACTCCTAATCATTTATTTGCAAAATATTCAATACCAGCCGTAATAGCCGCCGCCGCCGCCCGTGCTGCCTCCGCAGCAATTGTTCCCGCACAGGCACCTGAACAGGGAGGAGAGCAAACAGCAGGTCAGGCAGGGATTGGCGCACAAAAGGCTCTTGAAATCATACCCCCCTGACCGGGAGCGGTACTCGCTGGACTGACCTCCCAGCTGCTCCAGCAAAATCCGGTAATCCTCGTTATCCGGGTCCATGGAGGCGGCCTGCCTGGCACTGTTCAGCGCCGCCACCCGGTTGCCCAGCCCCAGGTTGGCCCGGGCGAACAGATAGTGCCAGGGCGCATCATGGGAGGGAATGCGGTTGAGCAGGTTGATGGCCTCCTGAAAGCGCCCCGAATTGATGTAATCCTGGGCGGCCTGCAATTCGGGATTATCATAGGACTGGTTGGACGAGCCCGAACGGCTGTAGCCTGAGCCTTGCTGATGCCCGAACCCGAAGGGATCAAACCCGAACCCTCCGAAGGGATTCCATCCCCCCTGACCGCCGCCATAGGATGACCCGCCTGACGATCCGCCATAGGACGATCCGCCCGATGATCCACCGTAGGATGACCCACCTGACGATCCGCCGTAGGATGACCCGCCGTAGCTGCCTCCATAGGACGAACCCCCGTAGCCGCTGCCATAGGAGGAGTTGGGGCGATAGGTGCCCCCGCTTTTTTTGATTTTCATGGCCTCAGAATAGGCCTCGTTGATTTCCCGCATTTTGGCCTCAGCCGTTGCCGAATCGGGATTCAGGTCGGGGTGGTATTTTTTTGCCAGCCTCCGGTAGGCCTGCTTGATTTCGTCCTCCGAGGCGCTTGCGGATACCCCCAGAACCTGGAATGGATCATTCATCCTTGAGCTCCTTGTTTTTCTTTTGTGTCAGGCGCACGAACCGCGCCCAGATTCCAGAATACAACACATTTCGCAGAATGTCAATATCCTGCACCAGGGGCAGCACCTCAAAGGCCTTTGCCGCATCCGCTGCGAACAATGTCAGGGATTGCCCGATGATCTCGGTATAATCCTTTTGCCCGTGCAAAGCCTTCAGCGGATTGAAGCGATGCTTTTTCACATCCCCGTCGAAATCCTCAAAGGCATCCATCAGGTAGACGAACTGCCCAAGACCCTGTCCCACCTGCCGCAGTGCATCCTGCCAGATATCCTTTTTCCAAACGAAAATTTCTCCCAGCATATCCCCCGAGAGCCGGCAAAGCCCGTCCACATCGAGGCTGTTTTGCCGCTCCAGGGCGCTGATTTTGTCCAGACAATCCTTCACAAAGGCGCATTTTTCGGGATATTTTGCCTGAACCGTGCCGAACGCCCGCCGAAGAAGCGCCGTTTTGAGCGCCCCGGCGGGATTTTTCTCATCCGCCTCATTGTCCAGGCATTTGAAATAGCTCAGCAATATGTTCATATCCGCCGCATACCGGGCGGCATCGGACAAAACGCCGGTGTGCTTTTTCAGGGGATGTGCGGGGCAGTGAAAATCCAGCTGCTGCTCCTTTGGCTCATACAGCGACCCCAATAAGATGGCCAGAAAGGTCATATCATTGCTCAGCGTCAGCCGCTCTTTTTGCCCGAAGCCCTCCCGGAGCGCCAGGCACAGCCCGCAGTAATGGCTCTGATACCGGGCAAAGCGCTCCTTGGATAAATCGGCCTGATTGACCGAGATATAGCCGAACATATCAGTTCACATCCGCATCAAAGGAGCCGTCGTCGTTCCCGCCGTCCGAATCATTCACATACTTGCCCGCCGCGTTGAGCAATTGTTCCAGCTCCTCCATAGCCGATTTGACCTGGTAATCATTGTCCTGAGAAAGGGCGTTTTCCAGATTGGAAATGGCATTGTTCAGCTTGTCCTTGTCCTGATTCTTCATCTTTTTCTGGGTGCGTTTGGCGGCAGCAAGCAGGGAATCGGCCTTATTTTTCAGCTCGGCCTTCTGCTTTTTTTGCTTGTCCTCATCGGCAAACCGCTGAGCATCCCGGATGGCCTGGTCGATTTCGGCCTGGGACATATTGCCCGAGCCCGAAATGGTGATGTCCTGCTGGCGGTTGGTACCCAGATCCTTGGCGGTCACATGGACGATGCCGTTTGCGTCGATGGAGAAGGTAACCTCGATCTTGGGGATGCCCCGCAGCGCCCGGCGGATGCCCTCCAGGCGGAATTTGCCCAGAGATTTATTATAGGAAGCAACCTCCCTTTCGCCCTGCAGCACGTTGATTTCCACCGAGGTCTGGAAATTGGCGGCGGTGGAGAAAATCTGGCTGCGCTGAACGGGCAGGGCGGTGTTGCGTTCGATGATTTTGGAAAATACATCGCCCACCGTTTCAATACCCAGGGACAGGGGGGTCACATCAATCAACAGCAGGCTGTTGACCACGCCGGCCAGCACCCCCGCCTGAATGCAGGCACCCATGGCCACGCATTCGTCCGGGTTGATGCCCTTGAAGGGCTCCTTGCCGGTCATGGCCTTGACGGCCTCCTGCACGGCGGGAATGCGGCTGGAGCCGCCCACCAGCAGCACCTTGCTCAGATCCGAGGCCTTCAGCCCGGCATCCGCCATGGCCTGCTTGACGGGACCCGTGGTCTGATCCACCAGATGGCGGGTCAGTTCATTGAACTTGGCCCGGGTGATGTTCAGATCCATATGCACGGGACCCTCGCTGCCCTGGCACAAAAAGGGCAGGTTCACATTGGCGGACATGGAGGAGGACAGCTCGATTTTGGCCTTTTCCGCCGCCTCCCGCACCCGCTGCATGGCAGTCTGATCCTGAATCAGGTCGATGTGCTGCGTGCGCTTGAATTCCTCCACCAGATATTTGGTGACGCACTGGTCAAAATCGTCCCCGCCCAGATGGTTGTTGCCGGCAGTGGCCAGCACCTCAATCACATCCTGGCTGATATCCAGAATGGACACATCAAAGGTGCCGCCCCCCAGGTCATAGACCATGATTTTCTGGGGCGATTCCTTGTTGACCCCATAGGCCAGTGCGGCGGCGGTGGGTTCGTTGATGATGCGCTGCACATTGAGCCCGGCAATGCGCCCAGCGTCCTTGGTGGCCTGGCGCTGGGCATCGGTGAAGTAGGCGGGCACGGTGATGACCGCATCCGTCACGCTTTCCCCGATATAGCTTTCCGCATCCGCCTTCAGCTTTTGCAGAATCATGGCGGAGATTTCCTGGGGAGTATAATTCTTTCCATCTATATTCTTGCGCCAGTCGCTGCCCATTTCCCGCTTGACCGAGGCGATGGTTCGGGAGGCGTTGGTCACCTGCTGACGCTTGGCCACCTGACCCACCAGCCTTTCCCCCGATTTGGTGAAGGCCACGACAGAGGGGGTGGTGCGGCCGCCTTCGGCATTCGGAATGATCACTGCCTCGCCGTTTTCCATGAAGGCTACGCAGGAGTTGGTTGTGCCCAGATCAATGCCAATCAGTTTCGACATGTTTTTCCTCCGGAAATTATTGGGGCAATTTCTGCCTCGCATGCCTATTATACCATTGTTTTGCCATTCCGCAAAATCTTTTTCATGTCCGAAGAAGGGCAAAATTATGTCATCGGGTCAAAAAAGTAAAAAAATAGGAAAAGATCAGGGAAAAATTCGTAAAACAGTAAAAATAATGCGTGATTTTTTGGCGCGGATGTGTTAAAATGATAAGCGGTGTGTTCTCACACGCTCAAGATTTTCTCTAAGGAGGTTTTTGCTCACATGCCTGACATGAAGGAAAAGTATGATGAGCTGCAAAAGGTCATCGAAGAGAACAAGTCCCTTCCGGGCGCTCTGATGCCTGTTTTGCAGGGCGCACAGGAAATTTTCGGCTGCGTTCCGATGGATGTGCAGAAGATCATTGCCAAGGCGCTGAATGTTACCCTCAGCGAGGTGTACGGCGTTGCGACTTTCTATGCCCAGTTTTCTCTTCAGCCCAAGGGCGAATATCTGATCAGCGTATGCCTCGGCACCGCTTGCTATGTCAAGGGCTCTCAGAAGGTTCTGGACAAGCTGAGCGAGGAATTGGGGATTGCCGTCGGCGATACCACCGAGGACGGCCGCTTCACCCTGCAGGCCACCCGCTGCCTGGGCGCCTGCGGTCTGGCCCCTGTTATGACCATCAATGATGAGGTCTATGGCCGCCTGACCCCTGACCAGATTCCCGGCATTCTGGCCAAGTACCGCTGAAACAGGATATGAGGCTGTTTCTGACAGCCCATTGTAAAGCAATCTAACCGATATTTGGAGGAAACAGAATATGAAATCTCTTGCTGAACTGGAAGCCATCCGTTCAAAGACGCTTGAAAAGGTGTCCTTGGACAAGGCAGACAACGGCAGCGTGCGCGTGGTAGTCGGCATGGCGACCTGCGGTATTGCAGCCGGCGCCCGTCCCGTTATGGAAAAGTTTGCTGAAGAAGTCGCAAAGCGCGGCCTGCAGAACGTGTCTGTCACCCAGACCGGCTGCATCGGCATGTGCCGCCTGGAGCCCATGCTGGATGTGATCAAGGACGGCGTGAAGACCACCTATGTGAAGGTGAAGCCCGATATGGTGGAGCGCATCGTGGACGAACACATCGTCGGCGGCAAGGTTGTGTCCGAATATACCATCGGCGCGGCCGAAAAGGGCGATGTGCAGGATCTGCCTGCGCTGGAAGAAATCGAATTCTATCGTCCCCAGCTGCGTCTTGCGCTGCGCAATTGCGGCCGCATTGACCCGGAGGACATTGATGAATATCTGGCCTTTGACGGCTATAAGGCACTGCACAAGGCGCTGACCGAAATGACCCCTGAAACGGTCATTGCCGAGGTGCTCAAGTCCGGCCTGCGGGGCCGCGGCGGTGCCGGCTTCCCCACCGGCAAAAAGTGGCAGTTCGCTGCTGCCTCCAAGGCCGATGAAAAGTACATGATCTGCAACGCCGACGAGGGCGACCCCGGCGCTTTCATGGACCGTTCCGTGCTGGAAGGCGATCCCCATGCAGTGCTGGAGGCTATGGCCATCGGCGGCTATGCCATCGGCGCCAACAAGGGCTATATCTACGTCCGTGCTGAATATCCCATCGCCGTCAAGCGTCTGAAGATCGCCATCGGCCAGGCCAAGGAATACGGCCTGCTGGGTGAAAACATCTTCGGCACCGGCTTCAACTTCGATATCGACATCCGTCTGGGTGCCGGCGCATTCGTCTGCGGCGAAGAAACCGCCCTGATGCACTCCATCGAAGGCGGCCGCGGCGAGCCCAAGCCCAAGCCCCCGTTCCCCGCTGTGAAGGGTCTGTTTGAGAAACCCACCAACATCAACAACGTAGAAACCTTCGCCAATATTCCCCAGATCATCCTGAACGGCGCCGATTGGTTCACCAGCGTCGGCACGGCCGGCAGCAAGGGCACCAAGGTGTTCGCTCTGGGCGGCAAGATCAACAACACCGGTCTGGTTGAGGTTCCCATGGGCACTTCCCTGCGGGACATCATCTACAAGATCGGCGGCGGCATCCCCGGCGGCAAGCAGTTCAAGGCTGTGCAGACCGGCGGTCCCTCCGGCGGCTGTCTGCCCGCTTCCCTGCTGGATACCCCCGTTGACTATGACAACCTGATCGCAGCCGGCTCCATGATGGGCTCGGGCGGTATGATCGTCATGGACGAGGATAACTGCATGGTGGATATCGCCCGCTTCTTCCTCGACTTCACCGTCGATGAGAGCTGCGGAAAGTGCGCTCCCTGCCGCATCGGCACCCGCCGTATGCTGGAAATCCTCAACCGCATCGTTGAGGGCAAGGGCGAAGAAGGCGACATCGAGAAGCTGGAAAATCTGGCAGAAGCCATCAAGTCCACCGCTCTGTGCGCGCTGGGTCAGACGGCTCCCAACCCCGTTTTGTCTACCCTGAAGTTCTTCCGGGACGAATACGAAGCCCACATCAAGGAAAAGCGCTGCCCCGCCCATCATTGCCAGGCACTGCTGTCCTATGTGATTACGGATAAGTGCAAGGGCTGCACCGCCTGCGCTCGTGTCTGCCCCGCCGGCGCTATTTCGGGTGAAGTGAAGCAGCAGCATCACATCGATCCCGCCAAGTGCCTCAAGTGCGGCGCCTGCATGGAGAAGTGCCGCTTTGGCGCCATCATCAAAAAGTAAGGAACGAAGGAGGAAATGACAATGGAAAATATGATCGCCCTTACAATTGACGGCGTCCAGGTGCAGGTTCCTGCCGGGACCAGTGTGCTGGAAGCTGCGAAAATTGCCGGAGTAAATATTCCCACTTTGTGCTATCTCAAGGATGTAAATGCCATCGGCGCTTGCCGTATGTGCGTTGTGGATGCCGGCGGACGCGGTCTGCAGGCTGCCTGCGTGCTGCCCGTCTCCAACGGGATGGTAGTCAAGACCAATACCCCCAAAATCCGTGAATATCGCCGCACCCTGCTGGAACTCGTTTTGTCCACCCACGAAAAGAAGTGCCTGTCCTGCGTACGCAGCCAGAACTGCGAGCTGCAGAAGCTGTGCAAGGACTTGGGCGTGGAAAACGGCGACCGCTTTGCCGGTGCTCAGAACCATTATGATGTGGACGATGCCTCTCCCTCGATCGTCCGTGACAACAATAAGTGCATCCTGTGCCGCCGCTGCGTGGCCGTCTGCTCCAAGGTGCAGAACGTGGGCGTGATCGGCGCCATGGGCCGTGGTTTCAAGACCCAGATCGCCTCTCCCTGGAAGCTCAAGCTGGCTGACATGGGCTGCATCAACTGCGGTCAGTGCATCACCGCCTGCCCCGTTGGCGCTCTGCGTGAAAAGGATGACACCGATAAGGTCTGGAAGTTCCTGGCCGACCCCACCAAGCATGTGGTGGTGCAGCCCGCTCCCGCCGTGCGTGTCGCCCTGGGCGAAGAGTTCGGCAATCCCATCGGAACCCGCGTCACCGGCAAGATGGCCGCTGCGCTGCGCCGGATGGGCTTTGACAAGGTGTTCGACACCGATTTCGCTGCTGACCTGACCATTATGGAAGAAGCCACCGAGCTGCTGGGCCGTGTGAAGAATGGCGGCGTGCTGCCCATGATCACCTCCTGCTCTCCCGGCTGGATCAAGTTCTGCGAAACCTACTATCCCGAATTCATCCCGAACCTGTCCTCCTGCAAGTCTCCCCATGAGATGGAAGGCGCCATGATCAAGAGCTATTATGCCCAGAAGGCCGGCATTGATCCCAAGGACATCCGTGTGGTATCCGTCATGCCCTGCACCGCCAAGAAGTTCGAAGCGGGTCGGGAAGAATTGGCCGCCACCGGTTATCCGGATGTGGATGCCGTCATCACCACCCGTGAGCTGGCCCGGATGATCAAGGAAGCGGGCATCGACTTCAACAATCTGCCCGATGAGGACTTTGATTCCATCCTGGGCGAATCCACCGGCGCTGCCGTCATTTTCGGCGCAACCGGCGGTGTTATGGAAGCCGCTCTGCGTACTGCCTACGAAGTCATCACCGGCAAGACCCTGGAGAAGGTGGAATTCGAAGCCGTCCGCGGCATCGAGGGCGTGAAGGAAGCCTCCGTGCAGGCCGGCGATATGACCATCAATGTGGCCGTTGCCAACTCCACCGGCGCCGCCTCCAAGCTGCTTGACAGCGTGAAGAATGGCGAGAAGACCTATGCCTTCATCGAAGTCATGGGATGCCCCGGCGGCTGCGTGACCGGCGGCGGTCAGCCCATCGTTTCCGCTCAGAAGCGGATGGAGTGCGATCCCAGAGTGCTGCGCGCCAAGGCCATCTATGATGAGGATGAGTCCAAGGCCCTCCGCAAGAGCCACGAGAATCCCGCTGTGAAGACCCTGTATGCGGAATTCCTGGGTGAGCCCAACAGCCATAAGGCCCATGAACTGCTCCATACCCACTATACGGCACGGGAGCTGTACAATAAGTAATTTTTGATCCCTGCACGCCGGGCGGATTGATCCCCCCGGCGTGTTTTTTGCTTGAAATGGGGCGGGGGATTTGGTATAATGGGAAGGAGGCTGGAAGGAGCTGATGGGAATGAATGAACAGGCTGCGGCCGGACTGAAAATCAGGCAGAATGTCAGATTGTCCGAATACACCACCATGCGGGTGGGGGGAAATGCCCGGTATTTTGCCGAGGTGACAAGGGCAGAGGATGTGCCTGGATTGCTTTTGTTTGCGGAAAAACAGAATCTCCCCCTGCTTATCCTGGGCAACGGCAGCAATACATTGGTCAGGGACGGCGGGTTTGAGGGGCTTGTGCTGCACTTTGGGGATTCGTTCGCCCAAATCAAAGTAGAGGGCACCAAAATCATCGCCCAGGCAGGGGCAAAATTGCCTGCCGTTGCCCGGGAAGCGGCCGAGCATAGCTTGACGGGCTTTGAGTTTGCCGGGGGCATCCCGGGGAGCGTGGGCGGAGCCGTTTTCATGAACGCCGGGGCCTACGGCGGGGAAATTGCCCAGGTGCTGGAAAGCGTAACCTTGCTGGAGGACGGGCAGATTCGCACCCTTTCGGTGGATGAAATGGAGCTTTCCTATCGCCATAGCCGGTTGAACCGCACGGGTGGCCTGGTGCTGGAGGCGGTCTTTCGCCTCAAGGCGGGCAATCCGCAGGAAATCAGCCAGCTGATGAGCGATTTTACAAATAGGAGGCGGGAAAAACAGCCCTTGCAGTACCCCTCCTGCGGCTCGTTCTTCAAGCGCCCGAAGGGGTATTTTGCCGGTGCGCTGATTGAACAGGCAAATCTCAAGGGCTATAGGGTGGGCGGCGCCCAGGTCAGCGAAAAGCACGCAGGGTTCATCATCAACACCGGCTCGGCCACGGCACGGGATGTGCTGGAGCTGATGAAATATGTGCAAAAGACCGTGTCCGACCGCTTCGGGGTGACGCTGGAGCCTGAGGTTCGCATCGAGGGCATCCCCGGGGATCAGGAAAAGGATTTGACATGACATTTTCCGAGATCGTCAAGAATGAATTGACCCATGTGGAGGGGCAAAAGACCTGCTGTATGCTGGGGGAGCTGGCAGCCCTGACCCAGGCCTGCGCCTCCATGATTTTGAAGGGTGGGGGACGCTTTCAGGTTCGGTATACGGTGGAAAATACCGCCCTCGCCCGGCATATTTTCAAGCTTCTGAAGGCCAGACTGAACATTTCTCCCGCCGTGCAGTATCAGACCAGCCCCCGCTTTGGCGGCCGGCGGATTCTGGTGCTGACCGTCCCCGAAAACGAGGCAAGACGGCTGCTGATTGCCCTGCAGATGCTGAAGGAGGGGGAGCGGGGCGACCGGTTCCGGGGCGCGCCCCGCAGCGTGATGAGCAAAACCTGCTGCAGACAGGCCTATCTGCGGGGGATTTTTCTGGGGGCAGGCTCGATGCTGAACCCGGAAAAGGGGTATTATATGGAGTTCGTCATGCCCTCCCCCGATCGGGCCAAGGTGCTGCGCTCTGTGCTTGAAAAATGCGATATCCCCTGCCAGGTCACCCAGCGCCGGGGGGATGAGGTCATTTCCCTGTCCGCGGGGGACGGGATTGCCTCCGTACTGGCGCTGACCGGGGCGCACCGCTCCCTGCTGCGGTTCGAGGACATCCGCATTACCAGGGCATCCCGGGGGAATGTCAACCGGGCGGTCAATTGCGACCATGCGAACCTGAAAAAACAGCTCTCCGCCGCCGGAAGGCAGGCCGATTTGATCGGGGAGTATGTGGACAGGCTTGGGTTTGATTCATTGCCCGTTGACATGCAGGAAATTGCCGTTGCCCGCCTGTCCAACCCCGATGTATCCCTGGAGGAACTGGGCAAAATGCTGAAGACCCCCCTGAGCAAGTCGGGTACGAACCATAAAATCCAGAAACTGCTTTCCTTTATCCGGGAAAAAATGCAATAAAAATCCGCCTATCAGGGCGGACTTTTCGCTTTTAGGGAAACGAGGATTCATTCCTGGGGAAACCACGCTTTTCATGCCGAAAAGACCGGCGCCCGGCTGGCAGTCAGTGCCTGACACGCATAGGAGCCCGACTGGCCAAGGCTTCCCCCAAAGCAAGACCTCCCCTTTTCGTGCCGCAGTTTTGCTGCGGCATTTTTGC
>R15__coassemble_495_pt1 | contig 33926 bp, 24 predicted proteins | sample R15__metabat2_low_PE_042 | metagenome-assembled genome bin R15
TTTTTTTCGGATGGCATCATAAGGATTTTCATGCGCATTTCATCCATAGTTGGACGAAATGTGTTTTTCTTTTTCCGTAATTTTTTCGGGAATGCAATATAGAATAGACATCGGTTTTGCAAAGCAACAGCGTATTTTTCAGGCAATGCCGACCGATTGATGCTCAGGAGAGCTTGATGATATGAAGAAAATGAAGGATAAAAAGCCAAAAAATGGTCTGCATATAGAAAATCCCAAACGGTTCGCCGGGCTGCTGCTTGTGGCCGCGGCCGTGATTGCCGTGTCCGTTCTTCTTCTTTCGCGCTTTACTCAATATCAGAGGAACGCAATTTACCAGGATAAGTCCTCAGCACTAATCGAAATTGCAAACAAAGCCGGCGAAGTGGTCAATGTGATGGCCGAAACCTATTTCCCCGTTACCGAAATCACGGCGGGGCAGCTTGCCTCAGGAAGCTGTGAAAACGAAGAGGAGGTAAAGACCCTTTTATCCAATATAGCAGCTCCCCTGCTTGAAGGGAATATGAAAACAATTATCATAGACGGAATGTCCTCCTATCTTTGCTCGGACGGCCATAGCGGGCACTGGGTGGATGTGGCTGCCCTGCTGAATGCGCTGGAGGACAACAGCATTTATATCGGCGCAATCCCCCATCTGGGTGAGCAGCAGTTTCTGTTCTTTGTATTGGAAAGAAGCATTCCCATTCCCGCATTGAACGGACAGGCCGAATATGTGATTGCGGCGGTTGACCTTGATACCTTCAGCCGAAAGCTGGTGGTGGAAAGCTTCGGAGAAAATGGCTATACCTACATCATCCGGGAGGACGGCCGGGTGCTGTTCAAGCAAACCCAGCTGGATGACCGCAAATTTATCGAGGGCTACAATATTTTCAAGGCACTGGAAAATTGCGAATTTCAAAACGGCGATACCATCCGGAAGCTGTCAGACGGGGTCTCCGCCGGAGAGGGCGTTGCCTGTCAGTTCGTCTATAAGGACGGGACAAGCTATTTCGTGGCAAACAGCGCTTTGTTTTCAAACAACTGGACCATACTGCTTTTCGCCAAGGCGGATGCCTTAGGCTCGGGGATGGACAGTGCGGTCAGCGCAACCATCCTGTACATTGTGGCGCTTGCCGTGTTTATCATCCTCGCATCGGCCGGTATCATCTTTTCCATTTTGCGGGATAAGAGAAAGCGGGAGGAAATGGAAAACGAAAGAATTCTGAAGCTGAACGGCCAGCTTCAGGAGGCCGTGAAGGCAGCCGATGAGGCAAACCGGGCAAAGACGGAGTTCCTTTCCAACATGAGCCATGATATCCGCACGCCCATCAACGGAATCATGGGCATGACCACCATTGCCCTGAAGCAGAGCAATTCCGACAAGACAAATGACTGCCTGGCAAAAATCGAAACGGCCTCTGCCCATCTTCTGAGCCTGATTAACGATGTGCTGGACATGAGCCGCATCGAGCGGGGCAAAACAGAAATCACGCATAAGGCCATGAATATTCGGGATCTGCTGTCCAACTGCGGCGTGATCATCAAGGGGCAGATGAACGACAGAAGCCTGAATTACAAGGAAAATTTTGAGGGCATTAAGCACCCCCATGTGCTTGGGGATGAGCTTCATCTCAGACAGATTTTTATTAACATTCTGGGCAATGCAGTCAAATTCACCCCGGACGGCGGCACAATCACCGTTACCGCATCCGAATCGGAGGAAAAGGACGGCACTGTACGCTTCCGCTTCCGGTTTGAGGATACCGGAATCGGCATGAAGCCCGAATTTTTGTCCAAGGTATTTACCGCCTTTGCCCAGGAGGACAACGGTTCCCGGACAAATTACAAGGGAACGGGGCTTGGAATGTCCATCACCAAGCAATTTGTGGACTTGATGGGCGGGGACATCAGCGTAACCAGCGTATACGAAAAGGGCAGCTGCTTTACCGTGGAAATCCCCTTGGAAATTGACAGGGATTTTGTGGAAAAGCAAACAAATGAAGCGGCCCTTACTGACATCAGTGGCATGCGGATCCTGCTTGTAGAGGATAACGATTTGAATATGGAAATTGCCTGTGAGATTCTGTCCGACGAGGGCGCAGAGGTAGAGACGGCGGAGGACGGAAAAATTGCGGTGGATGTGTTCAACAAATCGCCTCTGCACCACTTTGATGCCGTGCTGATGGATATCATGATGCCGAACATGAACGGCTATGAGGCAACAAAGGCCATCCGGGCGCTGAGCAGGGAGGATGCCCAAACCACGCCCATCATTGCCATGTCGGCCAATGCCTTTGAGGAGGATATTCAAAAATCCCTCGATGCGGGGATGAATGCCCATCTGTCAAAGCCAATCAATGTGGCCGAGCTCATGAAAGCACTGGGAAGCTTTGTAAAAAAATCATAGAGGGGGAAAATGCGTATGACGAAAAGAATACTCTGTATCCTGCTTGCAGCGGCCATGCTCTTTGTGCTGTGTGCCTGCGGCAATACCACCACAAAGCCCAAGTCAGCCGATACTGTGCTTACCGTGGATTTGTACAATACCGGCGAAAAATTCCTGCCCTTTTTCGCCTATGTCAAGTCCCTGTATCCGGAGATTGAGCTTTCCTTCACCTCCTTCCGGGGGGCGAACGGCAGTGAATATTCCACTAATGCGCTGGAGCATGGTGATCAGGGCGACATTTATTTCACCTCCAGAAATGAATGCAAGGACGAGGCCTGCAAGGCCAACCTGATTGACCTGTCCGGCTATGAGTTTGTCAACAAGCTTTCCCAGTCTATTCTGGATACCATCAGTATGGACGGGGGCATCTACCTGCTGCCGATTCAGAATACCGTGTTCGGCATCGCCTATAATAAAACCCTCCTGGAGGAAATGGGCGCCGAATTGCCCCAGAATTTCGAGGATCTGGTGGCATTGAAGGAAAAATGCGACCAGCGGGGCATCAAGCTGTGCGTTATGTCCGGAAAGCTTCCGGGGGGACTTTTTCAGGTGGTAACCAACATCGCTCAGATGAACTTCCTGGATACGCCGGAAGGGGCGAGCTGGGAAAAGTCTTTCCTGGCAGGGGAGGATGTGGATTATTCCATCTGGGATAAAACCCTGGCCTATATGCAAAAGCTCATCGATCTCGGCTTTTTTGAGCTGATCGATGATAATCCCCTGTCCACAAGCGCAGAAAACGGGCTTTTCTCCGGGAATACCCTTTTTGCGATTCCGCAAAGCAGCTTTAATCCGGATGCCGGGAAGGATGTAACCGATGATGAATTCGGTCTGATGCCCTTCATCAGCGAGGACGGCACGGCCAATTATTACATCTATAATCCCAGCTCCTTTATCGGCCTTAGCAAGGAGCTGCTGGAGGAGGGCAACGAGAAAAAGCTGGAATATGCCCTGAAAATTCTGGAGCTGTATGCAACGGATATCGGCCAGGCGGCTCTGAACTACGGGATGGATGTGTTCCCCATCCTCCGGGGAAGCACGATTGACGCTTCCTCTCCCCTGTATGATGCGTATCAGGCCAGCCTTGAGGGGCGTATGGAAAGGCTCAAATACACCACATGGAATGAGTACGGCCTCATCACGCCCGTTGGGGATGCGTTCAAAAACTGGATTCTCGGTACGGGCAACGGGCAAGACCTGACGGATGCGATGAAGGAGATCCGAAAGCAAGCCAAGGAGCAGGGCGGCGCGCCGGTATACTGCACCTGTACGGAGGATCTGACCCTCGAAGAAAGCGCCCGGATTGTGGGCGGTGTCTATGCAAAAATTGCGGGCGTTGATGTGGCGCTGATGTCCCTTGGGGCAACCCACTCAGGCGATACCAAGGAATATGAGATTGACGGAAAAACCTGCTCCATTACAGGGCTGAATGTGAACTCCTACGGGGTGAACGGCGTATTCTATGCCGGCGGCGTGACGCAGGAGGATTCCTGGGTTGCGCTCCCCGGAACCTACTCCAACACAAACAGCATTGCCATTCTGCATCTGACGGGTGCGCAGCTGAAAAGTCTGGAGACAACCGGGTTTGACCTGTACGGAGACGGGGTCGTATTCCAATATGTGATATCTGTCCGGGAGGGCAAGACCCTTGATGACAACACCGTGTACAGCGTGGCCACCGTTCCCGGAAATTACACGGCCGAATGGGCTGAGCTTGGAAGCGTGGAGTTCATCGATGTGAGCAATTTCCTGAATGTGTTCACCGAAACCCTGGGAAGCTATGAAACCCTGAGCAAGGATATGGCATTATAAGCTATCGGAGGAAGGCATCATGAAAAAGGTTATTTCAACTTTATTGGTGATGGTCATGCTCTGCAGCCTGCTGTCCGGCTGCGGCAATACAACGGAAAAAAAGGCCGAAACGGCCGAAAAGCCTGTCGTTGTGGTTCAGGCGCTGTCCACCTGTGAGGATATGCTGAAGGCGGTTGAGGAGCAATGCCCGGATATCACCATCAAGTGGTATCTTTCCTCTCAGGTGCATGAAAATGCCTATATCGGGATGGACGATACCCCGGATATCCTGATCCGCCAGGCGTATTACATTGACGAGAGCACCAATGCCGCCACCTATCTCAAGGATGTATCCGAGTATGAGGTGACCGGAAACTATTCCAAAACGCTGATTGACAGCTTCAAGGACGAAAGCGGTGCCCTGTACTGGCTGCCGATTCAGGGAACGGGCATGGTCTTTGTGGCCAATAACAAGCTGTTTGAGGAGAACGGAATCGAATTTCCCCACGATTACGAGAGCCTGGTGGCCTGTGACAGGGCCTTCAAGGAGCTGGGCATTGACGGCGTGAGCTGGCCCATGAGCGGCAATTATGCCTATTCCGCCATGCAATTGGCCATGGCGCTGGGAGCCGATTTGCTGAATTCGGTTGACGGTGTCAAGTGGAAAAATACCTATGCCGCCAACGAAACAGGCTCGGAATACACGCTGGATGATGCCATCTGGCCCGAAATCTTCAGCCGCTTTGAGCAGGCCTTTGCCGATGGTCTGGTGGATGAAACGGACATGAAAACCTCGGCTGCCGATGCCACAAGCCTGTTGGTTGATGGAAAAAGTGCCATCTGCCTGATCAATACGAGCAATCTGGCTGTGCTGGATATCGATTACACCGTTCTTCCCATGTTCGATACCAAAGGAAATTCCTGGCTGCCGTTGTACATGAACCTGCGCGTCGGCATTTCCAGCAATGTTTCGGATGACCGAATGGAGAGCGTGCTGAAGGTATTGAACGCCTACATTTCCACCACCACCTTCAACGCTTATCAGGAATCCCGGGGCGGCGTGATTCCCATGAACAACGATGTGTCTGCCCTCCCCGAGGAGCTGGCCGGGCTGAAGGATGTGGTTTCCGGCGGGTATACCTTCCTGCAGATGCAGGATCAAAACGGCGGATTGATTAATGGATTGTCTGCCGCACTGCACGGGATGTTTGACGAAGGGCTGGATGCCGCATCCGCCTATGAGCTGTGCAAAACAAAAATCCTGGAAAACCGGAAGGATACGGTCGGCGGCGGGCTGAATGACAAGGATGAATCGGCGGTATTCTTTACCAGCGACGTGGCATATTCCAATGTCACGGATGCCAATCACAACAATCCCGCCGGCTCGGCCATTGTCAACACGCTGCTTGACATGTACAATGCATACGGCGATGAACAGTTTGATATTCTCCTGATGGAGGGCAATGTGGCCGGCGCCCCCATCCGGAAAATCGCCTATTATGCGGATGCGGACGGCACGGTCTCGGGCTTTTCCAGCAACTTCCTCTACCTGATGAACAGCTCCCGCCAGGTCTATTCCGCTACCATGACGGTGGCCGATTTGATTCAGTATATCAACACCTCGTTCTATTATTTCCACCGGATCGACGACGGCCTGGCGATTATGGCCGGGGCATCCTACAAGGTGGAAAAGTACGAGGGCGGTCTGACCGATGAAAACCTCCCCTTCACCCCCAATAATGCCAATGCGGGGGATGTGGCAAACCGGGATAATTATCCCACCTGCTATGTCTGCACGGGCATTGTAAAGGACGGCAAGGAATTGCCCCTGGACACCATCCTGCGCGTGATGGTGGGGCGCGTGGAAATGTTCTATATCACGGAACGCAACACCTCCCTGGCCTGTGAATGGGTGGGCTTTGACGGAACGGTTTCCATTCTGGATGAAGCAGGAAAGGGAATCGGTCAGCGGGATCTGCTGAGAAAGTGGCTTTCCGAAGGGCATACCTTTGCAGCCCCCACCCAGTATGTCACCATTACCGAAGCAAAAACATCCGCCAAATAAGCTTGATACGGACTCCCGGACTGCCTGTAATGGGCGGTTCGGGAGCTTTTAGTTGCCTGGCCGAATCAAAGTTATGACAAAAGCATTAAAAATGGAAAAAAAAACAGAAGGATACTTGACAATCGAAAAAAAGGGGCTATAATAGTTCCATAAATCAGCAGGCGAAAGCTTGCTGCATAGAGTAGAGGCGCGGGGTTCATCAGTACCGAACCGGAGCTTGCGTGAAGCGCGGATGGTTAGCGAAAGGGGACACCGCCGAAATGAAGGTCAGACGCGGGGCCTTTGTTGGGGAAGGAAAGAACATTTCCTTCACTGTCACCGATTTCGTCGGTGGAGCGCTATTCGCAAGAGTTTTTCACTCGATACCAAGGCTGCGATCGGCGTTTTTCCGCTATCGCGGCTTTTGATTTTGAAGGAGGTTGTCTTATGAAGAAGGTATTGGTGCTTGCCCTGGTTCTGTCTATGTTTGCCTGCTGCGCCCTGGGCGAAGGCGTGCTTCGTGTCGGCATGGAGTGCAATTATCCGCCCTTTAACTGGACACAGGCGGAGGAAAGCGAGTATACCGTGCCCATCGAGGGCGGCGCAGGGTATGCGGATGGCTACGATGTGCAGATTGCCCGCATGGTGGCCGAAGGGCTGGGTATGGAACTGGTTATCGTCAAAACCGAATGGGACGGACTGCCCATGGGCGTTCGGGCGGGTGCTTTTGACCTGATTATTGCCGGCATGAGCCCCACCGCCGAGCGCAAGGTCACCATTGATTTCACCGACAGCTACTACACCTCTGATCTGGTGATTGTTGTGTCTGCGGACGGCCCTTATGCCAATGCCACCACCCTGGCTGACTTTTCCGGTGCCTACATCACCGGACAGATCAACACCTTCCATTACACCGTCATTGACCAGATTCCCAATGTGAACAAGCAGATGGCCATGGAAACCTTCCCGGCCATGATCGTTGCCCTGAACAGCGGCATCATTGACGGCTATATCGCCGAAGAACCCGGCGCCGTGGCCGACACAACCGCCAATCCCAACCTGACCTACATCAAGTTTGCCGAGGGCGAGGGCTTTGTGGCATCCGAGGATGATGTGTCCATTGCCATTGGTCTGCAGCAGGGCAGCGAGCTGCTGGAGCCCATCAACGCCATTCTGGCCGGAATCAGCGATGAAACCAGGCTTCAGCTTATGCTGGATGCCACCGACCGTCAGCCCCTGAATCAGGATTGACTAAATGAGACGGCAGGCGCAGGGATGTGTCTGCCGCCTTGTCCGGCGTTTTCGTGTAACGAAACAATGAGGAAGGTATACGCCCGTGCGCAGATTATTGTCCGTTTTATGCTTGATTGCGATGCTTCTCACCCTTTTGATGCCCTTTGGTGCATGGGCGGAGGAGGGGGATATTTCGGTTGCCGTTTCCTTTTCCACAAAGAATCCCGTTCATAACCAGGCCTATACGGCCAGCTATGCAATAACCGGCGGCAGCGGGCAATACACCGGCATTCGCTGCGTTGCGGAAACCTATGCAACAGGGCTGGTGATTGCTTCCCAGGAATTTGAACTGACCGAAGCATCCGGGGTTCTGTCCCTTCGTCAAAAAACAGGCGAGCAGGTCAAGCTGCGCTTCTTTATCACGGATTCGGAGGGGCGAAATACAGAATTCCTATCCTCTGCCGTAACCCTGGGGCGTACCTTCTTTGAATGGGTTTCCTTTATTCTGGATAAATACGGCACGCTGTTCATCAACGGTGTGCTCAATACCCTTTTGATTTCCATCATCGGCACGATTGCGGGCTTCCTGATTGGATTGATTGTGGCCGTTTTGCGCACAATCCCCATGCCGGAGGCGCATCAGAAGCTGTCCCTGCTGCGGAAAATCCTGCTGAAGCTTTTGAATTTCCTGCTTTCCGTTTACATTGAGGTATTCCGGGGAACGCCCATGATGGTACAGGCCATGGTAATCTACTACGGTCTGGCCGGACTGGGCTTGCGTGTGCCCGTTTTGACCGCCGCGCTGGTGATTGTTTCGGTGAACACGGGCGCCTATATGGCCGAAATCATCCGGGGCGGCATCATTTCGGTGGATAAGGGGCAAAAGGAGGCGGCGCATGCCATCGGTATGACCCATACGCAGGCCATGGCCCGGGTCATTCTCCCCCAGGCCGTGCGCAATATCATGCCTTCCATCGGCAATGAATTCGTGGTCAATATCAAGGATTCCAGCGTGCTGAATGTCATTTCGGTCAGCGAGCTCTTCTTTGTTTCCAAATCGGCGGCCGGCACCTATCTGAGATATTTTGAGGTATTCTTCATTACGGCCTGCATTTATCTGGTGCTGACCTTCACGGTCACACGGCTTTTGCGCATTCTGGAGAGAAAAATGGACGGAAAGGCCAACTATACCATCTGCGGAAGCCAGTCAGACAGCCAATCAACCATCTCGCTGAAGAAGGAGGAAATCCCCCATGACTGAGTTCAATCCCTTACTGAGCGTGGAGCATCTGGGCAAATCCTTCGGCGAGCATCTGGTTTTGCGGGACATTTCCTTTGATGTGCAAAAGGGGGATGTGGTCAGCATTATCGGACCCTCCGGCAGCGGAAAAAGTACCCTGTTGCGGTGCGTGAATCTGCTGGAAACCCCAACCTGCGGCAAGCTGACCTTTCAGGGGAAAGATGTCATCCGGGAATGGAAAAAAACGAAGTATCTTTCCAAGGTCGGCATGGTTTTCCAGTCCTTTAACCTGTTCAACAATATGTCCGTGCTGGAAAATTGCGTAATCGGGCAGAGCCTGGTGCTGGGCAGAAACCGTACACAGGCGGCCGATTATGCGCTGCATTTTCTGCAGCAGGTCGGGATGGCGCCCTATCGGGATGCCCGCCCCGGCCAATTGTCCGGCGGTCAGAAGCAGCGTGTGGCCATCGCCCGTGCACTGGCCATGGATCCCGAAATATTGCTGTTTGATGAACCCACCAGCGCGCTGGATCCCGAAATGGTGGGCGAGGTTCTATCCGTTATGCGCAGCCTGGCCGCCGATGGGCTGACCATGCTGGTGGTGACCCATGAAATGTCCTTTGCACGGGATGTGTCCAACCGGGTGATTTTCATGGATGAAGGGGTTATTGCAGAATCAGGCTCGCCCGCTGATATCTTTACCGCCCCCAAGGAAGCAAGAACAAGGGAATTCCTTCGCAGAATTCTTGAAAAATAAACGGAAGTGGCATGATGGAACTGAATCTTTCCATGTTTTTGATCGTCTGTCCGCTGGTTTTTCTCTCCCAATTCATCGATGCCATCGCAGGGGGCGGTGGGTTGATTTCCCTGCCGGCCTATTATCTGGCAGGGCTTTCCCCCGTTTTGGCCGCCGGAACGAACAAGCTCAGTGCGGTCATCGGGACGGGCGTATCCGCCGTGCAGTACGCAAAAAAGAAATGCATTGACTGGAATGTGGTGCTGTATTCGGCAATCGGCGCCATTCCGGGCAGTATAATCGGCGCAAGGCTTTTGCAGGTTGTGCCCGAAAATACCGCCCGCATCGTCATGATATGCATCCTGCCTGTGATTGCCTTTTTTGTGCTGAGAAACAAGGAAAGCCTGAAGCCCACCTGCCTGGTTCCCCCCAAGGCAATGATCCCCGCCTGTTTTCTCATCGGGCTGGGGATCGGGGTGTATGACGGGCTGATCGGCCCCGGAACGGGTACATTTCTGATCCTCTGCTTCCTGAAAATTCTGGGAATGGACGGGATGAAGCCCCTGGGCTGCGCCCGGTGTGTCAATTTTGCCAGCAATATCGGGGCGGTCACTACCCTCTTCGTCAGCGGAAATGTGCTGTATTCCCTGGGGCTGGCTGCCGCCGTGTTTTCCGTACTCGGCAACCTGCTGGGCGTACGGTGTGCCATGAAGGGCGGCATGAAGCTGATTCGCAAGCTGCTGATTGTGGTGCTTTGCCTGATTTTTGTAAAGCTTGCTTATGATGTATTTACTTCGGTCATTGCAGGATAGGAGGATTTCAAATGAAGCTTTCCGTATTTTTTGATCACCTGACACAGGCTGCGCAGCAAAAAAATATGCCCCTTGACGAGGTACTGAAGGCGGCAAGGGATTGCGGAATCGAGGGGGTGGAAATCAATCTCTCCTCCCTGAAGGATGCATCCGTTCCCGAAGCCTTGGAAAAGGCCGGGCTCAAAATCAGCTGTTTGTTTGCCTTCCACGATTGGGCGGACACGGCCGATTATTCCTCCGGCATCCGGCAAATCGATATGGCCATGCAGTATGGCGCAGAGGCCGTCATGGCCGTTCCCGGGCAGCTTTCCGGGGAGGAAGCCAGGGAAATGACCCGCCTGATGGGAAATAAAAGGGCATTTGTTGAATGGCTTGATGCCAGCGAGCGTGTTCAAAGGCAAATCGAGGGCGTCCGGAAAATGATTGAGTATTCCGCAGGAAGACTGCCCGTTTTCATGGAGGATTTTGATGCAGCCACCGCCCCCTATGCCGGAATCAACGGGCTGGACTATTTTTTGCAAAGCTGCCCCGGCCTGCGCCTGGCCTTTGATACGGGCAATTTTGCCTACAGCGATGAATGCGCCCTGGAGGCCTTTGGGCAGCTGGGGCAATATACCGCCCATGTGCATTGCAAGGACAGGGGCGAGGAAAAGGCCACCCTTGCAAAGCAATTGAATCATAACAGAGGGCTTGCCCCCGTGCCGGTTGGGTTTGGCTATATCCCCGTGGGAAGGATCGTTTCCAAATTGTTGTCCGGCGGCTATGACGGATGGCTGGCCATTGAGCACTATGGTGCACCCGACCAATTGGGCTATATGCGCAAATCGGCCGCCTATCTGTCCGGCTTGAATTACGCTTCAAAACAAAGCTAATTCACCCCTCCATCACAAAAAAATCCCCGCCAAGACCTGAAAAACAGGTGCACGGCGGGGTATTTTAATTGAAACGACAGATTACAAATCATAAAATCCCTGCAAGCTTGCCTAGCACATAGGCCTCCCGATAGAGATACCGGGCCCTTGGATGGGTCTGGGCATAGGTCATATCCACCTCGTATGCATCCCGGGGATCGACCCACACCAGCTCATAGCCCAATTCCTTTTCATGCTGCTCAAGCTGCTGCTCCACGCGCCCGGGCAGGACATCGGCAAGATAATAATAGGAGTATTGCTCAAAAACCTCATCGCAATACATGCTGCGTCTTCTTTCCAGAACCAGCCCCAATTCCTTTTCCGAGCCCGGTCTGATTGTAAGCCCGGCTTCCTCCCTTGTCTCCCTGATCAGCGTGTCCTGATGGGATTCTCCCGAATCGATTCCCCCTCCGGGAAACTTGAAAAAGCCGGCCTTGGCGGAACGCAAAAGCGCCACCAGCCCATCCTGAAGGACAGCAGCCCGGACACAGTATCTGGCAATTGAAGGCCAGGAAGGATCATAATTCCGATCATCCAGCACAATTAGTGTTCTCATCAGACCTCACCCGGGTCTTATTATACCCGAAAAAAGAGGATAATGCAAGAAAAAACAGAATTTTTTCAGATATTTTGATGTTTCTCTTGACTTGTTAGCATTTTCGTAATAGAATGGTAACAATGAAATGGGGGTTTATGCCCATTCCCCGTTTCATGAACAACGATTGGCTTTTTGACACGCGCATGCGTGCTTTGAGAGGAGGAAAGGGTCATGAAAAATGCCCTGCGTCTGAACAAAAGGATTTTGCTTGCCCTGGTTTGCATATTGCTTTGCACGATTTTGTGTGCAGGCGCGCAGGAGGAAGCGGCAGTGCCGATTTCCGCCGTCATCAGTGTATCCCCCGATACGCTGACAAAGTCCGCAGATGTGACGGTTTCCCTGCGTGTTACCAACGTATCCGGGGCGGATATCACCTCCCCCGTAACGCTGTATGACCCGGCCGGAAACACCGTTTCAGCCTTTGGGGACGGCGGCGCTGTGTTGCTGAATGCAGACGAAAGCCGAACCTATACCGGCGTGTGGACCGTTACGGAGGACGAGCTGAAGGCCGGTGAAATCGTCTATACCCTGCGGTATATGGGCAGCGAGGGCAAGGATGTTTCCCTGCCTGTTTCGGCTACCATCGAAGCGGTCATTTCCACAGGCGATCTTCAGGTGACCCGCACACTGGCCCCGGAGGTTGTCCGGGAGGGCGCAACGGCCAGCGTGGTGTATGAACTGTATAATGCCGGCAACACCGAAATCAAGGATATCACCATCAAGGATACCATTTCAAAAACAAAGCAGTCCGTTACCTCTCTGGCTGCCGGGGCCCGGAAAACCCTGACCTTTACGGCCAAAATGGGCAAAAAGGATCTGACCAGCAGCGCAACCATCACCTACAAAATCGGCTCTTCTAAGGAGACCCAGAAAATTGAAACGGACGAACTGACCATTCCCGTTGCCGTCAAGGGGCTGAATGTTACGCTGCAATCCAGCGCCGCTTCCGCCAACATCGGCGACAGCATTGTCCTGACCCTGTCCATCACCAATAACGGCAATATCACCTATAACAATGTAAGCGTGTTCGATACCACGCTGGGCACCGTGTTTGAAAATTTCTCCATCGCCCCGGGTGCCGAAATGTCCCTGCAAAAGGAAGTCACCATTCTGGAGCCCAGTTCCTTCCGCTTTACCCTGGCTCTGGAGGATAACACGGGCATGACCAATAACCTGTCCACCGATTCGGTGGCGGTTGCCGCCTATGACCCGGATAAGGAGCTTCGCCTGACCCTGCTTTTGAAGGCAGACCGGGAAAGCCTTTCTGCCATGCCCCAGGATGTGACCATGACGCTGACCGTCACAAACTCCTCCTCCGTGGACTGCGAATCCATTGTCATTACCCACGGCACCACCAGCATCTACACCATTCCTTCTCTGAAGGCAGGCGAAAGCTACGAGCTCAAGCGTGACTACACCGTTTCTCAGTCCGGTCAGTTCCGCTTTACCGCCTCCTGCAAGGATACCATCGGCAATACCGTGACCTTTGAATCCAATACCCTGTCCCTGCAATATGCCAAGCCCACCGCCTCGCCCACTATCGCACCCACCGCTACCATTCCCCCGCTGGTCACATTGGCTCCGGCCGGGTTTGAGGATGTGGATTCCTCCCTGCGCACCGCACGCAACGGATTGTATACCGCTGCCTTTGTGTTCGCCGGGCTGTTTGCCGCGGGTCTTGTGCTGATTATCATCGCTTCCATTGTGCGGGCAGGGAAAAAGCATTCCAGCAATCAGGCCTATGATCATCTGGAATTGTCCCAGCATCCGGATTACACCGAGCCTGCCGACGAGGGCAAAAAAACCGTTGTGATCGAGCAGGAGGAGGAATCCGAAGAGGATACCCAGGAGGAAGCAGGGGACGAATCCCCCGAATATCAGCCCGCCGATCCCCTCCCTGAGGATGTGGTGCTGCAGGCAGTGGAAAAGGAAAATCCCGAAAACGACGGCATGGGCGGCTTCCGCCTCAAAAGGGAAAACGCTGATTTGAAGCTTTCTGCCCCTGAACAGGCCGATTCCAAGCCCGCCGAAAAGCCCCTTGAGCGCCGCCCGGTTGTCATTGAACGGGACGATTCGGAAGAAGAATAACCGAGTTTAAATCAAGGAGAGGATACAGCATGAATGCAATTGTCAACGGCAAGGTCGTCCTGCCTGACAGGATCGTCGAAAACGCTGCCGTTTTATACGAGGATAAAATCATTGAAATCGTCACCAGTCAGGAGGGCATGGATAGGGCAGACTATATCACGGATGCCTGCGGAAAATACATCTGCCCCGGGCTGATTGATGTGCATATTCATGGCTATCTGGGGGCGGATGCATCGGACGGCGATGCGGAGGGTCTGCGGCAAATGGCGCAGGGCTTGGCCAAAAACGGCGTAACCGGCTTCCTGCCCACCACCATGACCATCCCCTGGGATGAACTGGAAAAGGCGTTTGATACTGCCCGGACTGTAAAGGAAGAAAGCGAACAGCCCGGCTGGCGCGGAGCACAAATTCTGGGTGTCCATGCGGAAGGTCCTTTCATCAATCCGGCCAAAAAGGGCGCTCAGGCCGAGTCCGCTATTCTTCATCCCGATGCGGACCGGGTGCTGGCTCATGCGGATATCATCCGGCTGATGACCGTGGCAAGCGAGGTGGACGGCGGGCTGGAATTCGCCGAACGCATCCTGCAGGAAAGCAATATCACCCTGTCCCTGGGGCATACCAATGCCACCTATGACGAAGCCCTGGCCGGCTTTGACATAGGAATCAATCATGTCACCCACACATTCAATGCCATGACTCCCCTGCATCATCGGAATCCGGGTGTGGTGGGTGCCGCCCTTGCGCGGGATGTTTATGCCGAATTGATTGCCGATACATTCCATGTGCATCCCGGGCTTTTCCTGCCTGTGGTGAAAGCCAAGGGGGATAAGCTGGTTCTGATTACCGATTGTCTCCGTTCGGGCGGCATGCCGGACGGGGAATACACCCTGGGCGGACAGGCGATTTTCCTGAAGGGCATCGAATGCAGGCTGGCAGACGGCACCATTGCAGGAAGCGTGCTGCGGTTGAATGATGCGGTGCGCAATCTCAGGGAACATACGGGCATCTCCATGGCGCAAGCGGTCGCCTGCGCTTCCATCAATCCGGCCCGCTCCATCGGGGCAGACGGTGAAAAGGGTTCTCTTGCAGCCGGCAAGGATGCAGATATCATCCTGATGGATGAAAGCTGCGAGGTATACATGACCGTCCTGCGGGGCAATACCATTTTCGAGAGAGTCTGAGGCGGATCTCAAGCATTCCAAACGGCATGGCCGCCCGGGTGGCTGTGCCGTTTTCTTCTGTAATACAGGTAAACTAAGAAAGCAACAGGGAGTTCCGATGAAAGGACAAAAGGATTATACGCAGGATGACATCATTCAGGAAAGAAAAGAAGGATTTTTCTGGTATGACAGCCTTTGGCGGGTGCTTCGTCCGCTGCTGATCGGGCTTTGCAGTTTGATGGTTGTGGCCGGCATTATTTTGCATGTCTATCAAAAAATCAAAACGGATTATTTTTCTCCCATGGATGCATCCGACTCATCTCCCGTTCTTTTCCAGATTCAGAGCGGCTCCAGCCTGTCCAAGGTATCCAACCAGCTGGAAGCGCAGGGACTGGTGCATAACCGGACAGTCTTCAAATACTATGCCGATTTCCTGGGTTACGGTCAAAAAATTCAGGCCGGTGATTATGAGCTGAGCAAATCCATGTCCATGACCGAAATTCTGGATACATTGACCACAGGAGACGGCAAGCCCATCGTCCGCACCATCACCATCATTCCGGGCTGGACGATTGAGGATATAGCCGATTATCTGGTGCAAATCGGCGCTTTGGACACGGCAGAGGAATTCCTTTCGCTGTGCAAAACAGGGATCGATTACAACGGCTACTACTATGTGGCCGATGTGCTGGCAACAAATTCCTCCGGCCAGCGCAAATATGTGTTGGAAGGCTATCTGGCCGCAAACACCTATGAAATCTACACCACAGCCACGGCGGATGACATCATCCGCAAGCTGCTATCCCAGACCGGCCTTCTGTTTTCGGATGATTATTATACCCGTGCATCCGAATTGGGTCTTACTATGGATCAGGTATTCACATTAGCCTCCATGATTGAAAAGGAAGCGGTCACAGAGGATTTTGCCAAGGTTTCGGCGGTGTTTCATAACCGGCTCAATCAGAAAATGACCCTGGGCAGCGATGCAACCGTCAAGTATGCCACAGGCATCAAGCGCATGGCCCTGACGGACAGCGATACGGCCGTTAATTCTCCGTATAACACCTATAAAAACACCGGCTTGCCCGTCGGCCCCATCTGCGCCCCCTCCCCCGATGCCATCAAGGCGGCGCTGTATCCCGAGGAAAGCTATATGCAAAAAGGGCAGGAATATCTCTATTTCTGCTCAAGAGAGCCCAATAACACATCGCTGTATTTCAGCAAAACCTATGAGGAACACCAGCAGGCAGTGGCCTATTACCGTGCCTCGTGGGAAGAATACGATAAGGAGCATGGTTTGGATGATTGAACTGCTGGCTCCCGCGGGGGGTATGCCCCAGCTCAAGGCCGCCCTGCGATTTGGCGCAGATGCGGTGTACGGCGGACTGAAGCAATTCGGTCTGCGCTCCTTTGCCGGAAATTTCACGCCTGAGGAATTGCAGCAGGCAACAGACCTTCTGCACAAACAGGGCAAAAAATTCTATGTAACGCTCAATATTCTGCCCTTTGAGGACGAGCTGAATCTTTTGTCCCAAACGGCAAAAATCGCACTGGACTGCGGCGCAGACGGTGCCATCGTCAGCGATCTGGGGGCTTTTGCCAGATTAAGCAAGGATGTCCCCGGTTTGCCGCTGCATGTGTCCACTCAGGCCAATGTATTGAACGCCCAGGCCGCCCGAATTTTTATTTCGCTGGGCGCAAAGCGCATTGTGCCCGCAAGGGAATTGTCCCTGGAGCGGGTCAAGGCATTGCGGGAAAAAATCCCCCCGGATGTGGAAATCGAATGCTTTGTGCACGGCGCCATGTGCATGTCCTATTCGGGGCGCTGCATGCTGTCCGACCATATGACCGGCCGCCGCTCCAATCGCGGGGAATGCGCTCAGCCCTGCCGCTGGCACTATACCGTTGTTGAGGAAAAGCGTCCGGGCGAATACATTCCCGTGGAGAGTGACGAACGGGGAACCGCCCTTTTCTCTGCCTTTGACCTGTGTATGCTGGAATATCTGCCCCAAATGAAGGAGGCGGGCATTTCCTCTCTGAAAATCGAAGGGCGGATGAAAACGGCCTATTATGTGGCCAGCGTTGTCAGCGTGTACAGAAGGGCGCTGGATTTGCTTGAACAAAAGGGAGAGGATGCCTACAGGCAAGCGTTGCCCGGGCTCATCCGGGATATTCAAAAGGCCAGCCATCGCCCTTCCAATACAGGCTTTTACTTCGGCGCTCCCCGGCCCGCATTCGGGGCAGACGGCTTTGAGCAGACCATGGAATATATTGCCGATGTGGAGGGCTGGCAGGACGGAAAAGCGCTGCTTCGGCTGAAAAATCGTTTTTTCGTTGGGGATGAAATCGAATTTCTCACCCCCGGCGGCAGCAGGACACTGACAGTATCCGATATCATTCTGGAGGGGCAGTCCGTCAATACGGTATCGGTGGCAGGGCAAGCACTGGCTGTTCCCTGCCCCTTCCAGGTACATCCCGGAGATTTTGTCCGGGGCGAAAACAGAAATCACAGGGGGTAAACCATGATTCGATTCGGGCCTTCGGGCAATTCGGAAAGCTTCTATGCGCAGGGCTATAAGCATACCTATCAGGCCATGGAATGGCTGGAAAATATGGGTCTCAATGCCTATGAATATTCCTTCGGGCGGGGGGTCAATCTTTCGGATGAATCGGCCGCGCTTATTGCCAAGTATGCCGCCGCCCACCACATTAAAATCAGCGTTCATGCGCCTTATTTCATCAACCTTGCCAATCCAGACCCGGAAAAGCGGGAACATTCCTATGACTATATCCTGTCCTCTGCCCATGCGGCCGACATATTGGGGGGCGACAGGGTGGTGGTTCACGTGGGGGCTGAAATGAAAATGCAGCGGGATGAGGCGCTCCGCCTATGCCGGGAAGGGCTGAAGGAGGCTCTGCTGCGGCTGAAGGATGCCGGGTTGTCCCATGTGCACATCTGCCCCGAAACCATGGGAAAATATTCCCAGATTGGCAATCTGGAGGAAACGCTGGATTTTTGCTTGCTGGACGAATCCCTGATCCCGACCATCGATTTTGCCCATCTGAATGCCCTCCTGCAGGGCAAGCTGGATACCGGGGAGGCCTTTGAGCGGGTGCTGGACAAAATCGAATCCGCACTCGGGCAAGAAAGAGCCAGGCGCATCCATGTCCATTTTTCCACCATCGAATTTACCGACAAGGGCGAAAAGCGTCACCGCACATTCGCAGAAGCAGACTTTGGCCCCCGCTTCGAGCATCTGGCGCCCCTCCTTGTGCAGCGAGCCTATACCCCGACCGTGATCTGCGAATCCAAGGGAACCATGGCGGAGGATGCCCTGACCATGAAAAAATCCTACGATGCCTGCTTGTAAGCAGCTCTCATCTGCGAAAATGCCCATTCAACTGATTGAAATCCGGCTTTGTGCTGTATGCCGCTTTTCAATCAGTTTTTTGATGGTTGGATATTTGATTTTGTCCGCACCAAGGCTCATTTCACTTTTTTCAAATCCCTGAAAAAAAATTTGAAAAAGGTATTGACAAACAAAAAACGATGTGTTATCATGCTATCAGTTCATCACGCTAAACCGATGAACTAAGAAAAAGAACAGGAGTAAGCACATGATACGGAATCTGGCGAATATGGTTTTCCGACACCGTTGACAAATCGGTTTAAAATGCCTGATCTGGGCCGAAGGATTTTGACGGCAAATGCCGATTCATTCCGGCGAAAATGCCCGGAATGTGAACAATTTTGATGATGATGGAGGAAAATACAATGAAAAAGCTGATTGCTCTGCTCTGCGCTATGATGATGGTTCTCTCTGCCTGTGCCTTGGCTGAGGATGATTCCCTGCAAAAGATTCTTGATAAGGGCACCTTCGTGCTGGGTCTGGATGCTTCCTTCCCCCCCATGGGCTTTACCGATGATTATGGCAATATCGTTGGCTTTGATATCGATGTGGCCAAGGAAGTCTGCAACCGCCTGGGTGTTGAACTGGTGTGCCAGCCCATTGACTGGGATGCCAAGGAAATGGAGCTGAACTCCTACGGCATCGACTGCATCTGGAACGGCATGACCATTACATCTGACAGACTGAACAGCATGAACATTTCCGTTCCCTATCTGTGCAACCGTCAGGTCGTGGTTGTCCGGGCTGATTCCAATGTGACCGCTCTGAGCGATCTGGCCGGCAAGAGCCTGGCGCTTCAGGCCGGTTCTTCGGCAGAGGATGCGCTGGATTCCGTTCCCGAATTCAAGGCATCCCTGAGCCAGGTGGTTCCCTATGAAGACAACACCGCCGCTTTGATGGATTTGAATATTCAGGGCGTGGATGCCGTGCTGGTGGATGAAATCGTTGCCGGCTACTACATCGCCACCATGGGTGTTGATTTCATCATCCTGGATGAATCCCTGGCCGATGAGGAATACGGCATTGGCTTCCGCAAGGGGGACGATGCCCTGTCTGAAAAGGTTGATGCGCTGCTGCTTGAAATGGCACAGGACGGCACGCTGGCTCAGATTTCCACTGCATGGTTTGCTGATGATATCACCGTTGTGGGCAAATAAATCAAACTCCCGCAAATTGATTACCGCGCGGCGGACAAACTGCCGCGCGGTATCGTCTGTCTATATCAACAAGGGAAGCTGTAGGAAAATAAACGCATGAATTATTATCTGAAAAACCCGGAAAGGCTGCTGGGACTGGCCACCCAATTGTGGAATGGTCTGGGACAAAGCCTGATTATTTTTGTGATGACCCTGTTGTTTTCGCTCCCCCTTGGGGTGGTGCTGGCGCTGGCCCGCATGAGCAAGCACAAAATCCTCTCTGTCCCCACCCGAATTTATCTGCTGATTATGCGGGGAACGCCGCTGATTCTGCAGATTTTTACCATTTATTTTCTCATTCCCATGCTGATCGGTCATGCCTTTAACCGGCTGCCCGCCGCCATCATCGCCTTTGTATTGAACTATGCCGCCTATTTTGCCGAAATCTACCGGGGCGGCATTATGGCCATCCCCCGGGGGCAATACGAGGCGGGACAGGTACTGGGCATGACGAAAAATCAGGTGTTCCTGCGGATTGTCCTGCCTCAGGTGGTGAAAAATGTGCTGCTGCCGATCAGCAACGAGGTGGTTACGCTGGTCAAGGATACGGCACTGGTCATCGGTGTCGGCATCATCGATATGTTTTCGGCAGCCAAGAAGGCCACCAGCACATCGGGCTCGCTGGTTCCCCTGTTTGCGGCCGGATTGGTCTATTTGCTGCTCAATTCGCTGGTAACAACCGTCTTCAACCGGCTGATCAAGCATTTTGACTATTACAAAGCGTGAGGGGAAAGTCCATGAGCAAAAATAAAATCATGCTGCAGGCAGAAAATATCACCAAGGCATTTAACAATGTGCCCGTTTTGAAGGGGGTATCCCTGACTGTCCGGCAGGGGGAAACGCTGGCCATAATCGGCCAGAGCGGATCGGGAAAAAGCACGCTGCTGCGCTGCCTCAATCATCTGGAAAAGGTTGATTCGGGAAAAATCGTCATAGATGGCGAGGTATTGGTGGACGAAAAGGGCTATCCGGATGAAAAAACCATCCAAAAAATCTGTCTGAAATCGGGCTGCGTGTTTCAAAGCTACAATCTGTTCCCCCACTTCAATGTGCTGCGCAACCTGACGGAGGCCCAGCAATGCGTGCTGAAAAGAAGCAAGCAGGAGGCCGAAAATTACGGCAGACAATTGCTTGCCAAGGTGGGGCTTTCGGATAAAGAAAAAGCCTATCCCTGCGAATTGTCAGGCGGGCAATGCCAGCGGGTGGCCATTGCAAGGGCATTGGCCATGGACCCGGAATTGCTGTTCTTTGACGAGCCCACCAGCGCGCTGGATCCGCAATTGACCAAGGAGGTTCTGCAGGTCATCCGGGCGCTGAGCAAGGAAAAGCGCACCATCGTGGTGGTCACCCATGAAATGAATTTTGCACGGGATGTGGCAGACAGAATCATTTATATGGAAAACGGCCTCATCGCAGCGGAAGGGACACCAGACGAGGTGTTCCAAAATGAACAGGTGAGAAGATTTTCCGGAACGCTTGCCAACTAACGGGCTGCTTTTCACCTTTCAGCGGGCAAAAGCCGGAACAAAAGCCGAATTTGGGGCTTGACAATCGGGGAAAAAAAGGGTAAAATGGTTACGTTCAGCCGATGTGCCTTATCCCTTCGGGAACGGCCGTGCTGTTTCGATACATTTGCTGCTGTATTTTCGGTAGGCGTTTGCCCACTTTTGACCATACTGACAAGCTTTTCCGCCTGTTTATATGAGCTTTCTGTGCATTCATATGCCGATGAGGCGACAGTTTTAGGACATTTTCTGTATCGTTTGGCAGTGCAGCCGTGCATCCCGGCAGGATACACGGCACTTTGTGTGTGAAATTTTTGAAGGGCATCAAAGCATGTCCTGTTGCATATATGCCAGGCATTTGACTTGATCAAAGTCCTTCCATGCTTACATTTTTCGGTAATATTCCATCAAGAAGGAGATGATTTCCAATGGTGTTGTTCTGGATTATCGCCATACTGGCTGTATTGGCGGCGCTGGTGGGCGGCGCAATGTTCGGTTATCAGAAGCATAAGTCCGAAAGCGAAGCCAAAATCGGACGAACAGAAGATTATACACGCAAGCTGGTGGAGGATGCCACCCGCAAGGCCGATGAAAAAAAGAAGGAAATGATTCTGGAGGCAAAGGAAGAGGTCCTTCGTCAAAAGGCCGAGCTGGATAAGGAAATCAATGCCCGCCGGGCGGACATTCAGCGCAGTGAACACCGGGCGCTGCAGCGTGAGGAATCCCTGGATAAGAAGATGGATTCCCTCGACCAGCGGGAAAAGTCCATTGCCAAGAAGCAGGACGAGGTTTCAAAGTACGAAAAGGATGTCCAGAAATTTGAAAAGGACGTCCAGAAATACGAAAAAGAGGTTCAGAAAAAGGAGCAGGAGGCCGAAAGCTACAAGGAGAAGCAATTGGCCGAGCTGGAGCGCATTGCATCCTTAACCCAGGATGAGGCTCGCCAGATGGTGGTGGAACGCATTCAGAAGGATGCGTATCACGATGCTGCGGCCACGGTTCGGGAAATCGAAAACAAGGCCAAGGAAGAGGGCGAAAAGAAGGCCCGGAATATTATTGCCCTGGCCATCCAGAAGTGTGCCGCCGACCATGTGGCCGAAACCACCGTCTCCGTAATCAACCTGCCCAATGACGACATGAAGGGACGTATCATCGGACGGGAAGGCCGCAACATCCGGGCGCTTGAAGCGGCAACGGGCGTGGATTTGATTATTGACGATACGCCTGAAGCAATCATCGTTTCCGCCTTTGACCCCGTGCGCAGGGAAACAGCCCGTCTGGCCATTGAAAAGCTCATCAATGACGGCCGCATTCATCCCGCCCGCATCGAGGAATGCGTGGAAAAAGCGACCAAGGAAGTGGAAAATCAGATTCGGGAGGCCGGCGAACAGGCGGTATTTGAAACCGGTCAGCACGGAATTCATCCCGAGCTTGTCAAGCTGCTGGGCCGTATGCGCTACCGCACCAGCTACGGCCAGAATGTGCTGAAGCATTCCATCGAGGTCAGCCACCTGGCCGGGCTGATGGCAGCCGAATTGGGCGCCGATGTGCAATTGGCCAAGCGCGCCGGTTTGCTGCACGATATCGGCAAGTCGGTTGACCACGAGCAGGAAGGCACCCACGTATCCATCGGCGGCGAATTGGCACGCAAGTATCATGAATGCCCCGATGTGATTCATGCCATCCTGGCGCATCACAACGATGTGGATCCCCAGACGGTGGAAGCAGTGCTCGTGCAGGCGGCTGATGCCATCAGTGCGGCTCGCCCCGGCGCTCGCAGAGAATCGCTGGAAAATTATATCAAGCGCCTGGAGAAGCTGGAAGAAATCGCCAATTCCTTCCAGGGTGTGGACAAGTGCTTTGCCATTCAGTCCGGCCGCGAGGTGCGCATTATGGTGAAGCCGGATGACATCTCGGATGAAGGCACCCGGGTTCTGGCCAAGGAAGTGGCCCGCCGCATCGAAAAGGAAATGGAATATCCCGGACAAATCCGCGTCAATGTAATCCGCGAAACCAGAAGCACCGAATACGCCAAGTAATTTTATCGCTCTCTGCCCCTTCGCGGAGAGCGTTTTCTGATACAGAAGCATTTGGGGGTTCCGGCGGACGGAATGAAATTTGTCCCGACTGAAGAGGGAAAGGGAAGGGAAGTTATTATGCCAAAGGACTTGTTTCTGGTTGTGGATGGCAATAGCCTGCTGCACCGGGCGTATCATGCGCTGCCGCCCATGGATTTCAACGGGCAATCAACCAACGCGGTGCACGGCTTTTTGATGATGCTCTTCAAGGTATTCGAGCAGTTTGCCCCCCGCTACTGCGCCGTGGCCTTTGATGAGCATGCCCCCACCTTTCGGCACACCATGTACCCCGAATATAAGGCCGGCCGCTCCCCCACGCCCGAGGATCTGCTCAGTCAGTTTCCCCTGATTCGGGAAATTCTGACGCAAATGAACATCAAAACCCTTTCCGTTGTGGGGTACGAGGCCGATGATATTTTAGGCACGGTAGCCCGGCTCTGCGGCGAAAAGGATATCGATGCCCTGCTTTTGACCGGCGACCGGGATGCGCTGCAACTGGTAAAGGACAACACAAGGGTGTTGTTTACCTGCAAGGGCATATCGGAAACCGTTCTGTATGATGCGCAAAAGGTATTGGAAGATAAAGGGGTTTCCCCCGACCAAATCACCGACCTCAAGGGGCTGATGGGCGATGCCAGCGATAATATTCCGGGCATTCCGGGGGTCGGTGAGAAAACGGCCGTCAAGCTTCTGCAGCAGTACAAAACGCTGGAAAATACCCTGGCGCATGCAGGGGAAATCAAGGGAAAGCTGGGCGAAAAAATCGCTCTGAATCAGGAACAGGGCATCTTCTCCAAGGATTTGGCCACCATCCGCCCTACCGTTCCCATTGAACTGGATTGGGAAAACTGCCGGACAGACAGGCTGGAGGATGGCTTCCCCATTCTCAGCCGGTATGGGCTGAATGCCGTTTTGCGGCAGGCAAAAAAATTGAGCGGCAAGGATTTTGTACAGAAAAAACCCCAAAGCAGTCTCCCCTCTGCCCCTGCTTTGGTGCACGATCAGCCTCAAATCCCCCACCTGAAAAAACCCGATGACGAAATACTCGACACAAAGGAAAAAATATCTGCCTTCATTGCAGAGACACAGAACGAGGAGACGGCTTTCTTTGCAGGCGTAACAGAAATGTCCATTGCCACCTCCTCCCGGTTTGGCCGGATTTTGCCTGCCAGTGACCTGCTGAGTGTCGGGCTGACCCCTACCGAAATCTGGACGGCTCTGCAGCCCCTGTTTGAGCGCCCCCTCGTGGTTCATGACGGCAAAAGCCTGATGCATTTGATGAATAAACAGGGGTTTCCCCTGCCCATCCTTTCATTTGATACCATGCTGGCGCAATATCTGCTCAATCCCCAGGAAAAAAGCTACGCATTGCATGCCTTTGCCGAAGAAAATGCGTTCGGCGTGCTTGACCTGAAGGCAAGGCAGAAGGCTCTGCTGGAGGATATGCAGATGCTGAATCTGCATGACGAGCTGGAATTGCCCCTTTCCTATGTGCTGTATGACATGGAAAAAGAGGGCTTTATGGTGGATCAAAGCGTTCTGGAGGGTCTGGGAAAAAAATATACAGCCCGCGCCGAGGAAATCAAGGAGCAGATTTATTCCCTTGTCGGGCAGAGCAATTTCAACCTGAATTCCCCCCAGCAGTTGGGCAAGGTTTTGTTCGAAACCCTGGGGCTCAAGCCCGGCAAAAAAACAGCCAGGGGGTATTCCACCGATGCGGACACGCTGGAAGCCATTGCGGATGAGCATCCCTGCATTCCCCTCATTCTGGAGTATCGCTCCCTGGTCAAATTCAATTCAACCTACATTGTTGCGCTGCTGAACAAGGCGGATTCATCCTGCCGGGTGCATACCTCCTTTGACCAGACGGGCACTGCAACAGGCCGGATTTCCTCTTTGGAGCCTAATTTGCAAAACATCCCCGTCCGGACAGACCTTGGCCGGGAGATTCGCAAGGCCTTCATCGTGCGCCCCGGCTATTTGCTGGTGGACGCCGACTATTCCCAAATCGAGCTGCGGCTGCTGGCGCATATGTCACAGGATGCCGCCATGCAGGATGCCTTCAATAAGAATCAGGACATTCATACCCGAACCGCCGCCGAGGTCTATGGGGTGGATATGGAGCATGTAACGCCTGCGATGCGCTCAGCCGCCAAGGCGGTCAATTTCGGCATCGTATACGGCATCAGCGGCTTTGGTCTGGCAAAAAATATCGGGGTCAGCCGCAAAGAAGCAACCGATTTCATCAATCGCTATTTTGAGCGCTACCCGGGGGTCAAGGCCTTTATGGACAATGCCAAGGAAATCGGCAGGAAAAAGGGCTATGCCCAAACCCTGATGGGGCGGCGCAGAATGCTGAATGAGCTGCAAAGCCCCAATGCCGTGGTGCGGGGGTTTGGGGAACGGGTGGCCATGAATATGCCCGTACAGGGAACGGCCGCCGATATCATCAAAGCGGCCATGGTGCAGGTACATCAAAGGCTGAAAAATGAGTACCCGGATGCCCGGCTGATTTTGCAGGTGCATGACGAATTGCTGATTGAAGCGCCGAAAAATCAGGCTCAGTCCATTGCCGATATGCTCAAGGAAACAATGGAAAGGGTGGCCGAGCTTTCCGTTCCGCTGATTTCAGAGGTTAAAATCGGAGAAAGCTGGTTCGAAACCAAGTGAGTGAGATGAAAATCATCGGCATCACGGGGGGCATTGCCTGCGGAAAGAGCAATCTGACCGGTGCGCTGAAAAAAGCCGGTGCCCATGTGATTGATGCGGACGAGATTTCCCGGAATCTGACCGCTGACGGAGGAAAAGCGCTGCAGGAAATCCGCTCCGCCTTCGGAAATGCCGTTTTTGACGGTGAAAAGCTGAACAGACGGGCGCTGGCCGACCTTATTTTCACCGATGAGGAAAAAAGAAAGCAGTTGAACGGGATACTGCATCCCCTGATTTTTCAGGAAATTTCCCTCCAGCTAAGGCTGGCCAGGGAATCGAAGGAGAAGGTTGTCTTTCTGGATATCCCGCTTTTGTATGAAACAGGCGCAGAGCGGCTTTGCGATGCCGTGTGGTGTGCCTATATCCCCGGGGAGGAGCAAATCACCCGCCTGATGCTGCGGGACGGCATCACCAGAGAAAAAGCCCTGGATAAAATTCACAGTCAAATGAGCGCGCTGGATAAAAAAAATCGGGCGGACAAGGTGATTGATACAAGCGGAACCCCGGAGGAAAGCGCCCGGATTGTGCTGCAGCTTTATCATGACCTTTTGTCGGAATGAAGGAGAAACGGATGAATCAGCCAACCAATCCCACCAAGCATGGGACGAAAAAGAAACGCAAGCTTCGGCTGAATGCCGGGCAAATCATTCTTTTGCTGGGGCTTTTGCTGTGCGCCGGGATGCTGGCCGTATTCGGTGCCTATTACAGCAGTGAGAATCAGAGAATTCAATCCCAGTATGCGGAGGAAGCGGCCCGGGCAAAGCAGACGATCGATTCAAAGCTCAATGCCTTCAAAAATAACACGACCATCCGCTCCTATATTGATGAGTACTCGGCCGAATTCCATGTGCATCCGGCCTACATTGCGGCCATCATCCTGAACGAAAGCTCCTTCCGCACCGATGCCACATCCTCGGTGGGCGCCATGGGGCTGATGCAGCTGCTGCCCTCCTCCGGGGAGTGGATTGCCCCCAAAATCGGTATCTATGACTATACGGATGATCTGCTCTACGATGGAAAAACCAATGTGCATATGGGCGCATGGTACCTGAATTACCTGTCGGGCAAGTTTGATTCCGATCCCATTCTGGTGGCCTGTGCCTATCATGCAGGGGCGGGGAATGTGCAAAGCTGGCTGAGCAAATACTCAACCGACGGAAAAACCCTGACCTTTGACCAAATTCCCTATGACAACACACGGACATATGCGAAAAGAGTGGTGGAAACCTATGACCTGTATCTGCGTAACTTTTACCCGGAATCGTAATTTAACGCTGGCAAAGCGTTTTTTCTGCATGCTGCTCTGTCTGGCGATTTTATGCAGCAGCGCCCTGGCCAGCGAAATCGACGATAATTTTACTGTCGGCCTCATTTCGGTCAAAACAACCAAGCTCAATCCTTTGCTTGCGGTTGAGCGGGATTTCCAGTCCCTGACTGCGTTGATTTATGAGGGCTTGATTGAGCTGGATGACAATTACGATCCCCAGCCCTGCCTGGCCGAAAGCTGGACAACGGACGGATGCAAAACCTGGCAGTTTACCATCCGCCGGGATGTGTATTTTTCGGACGGCACGCGGCTGACTGCCTATGATGTGGCCGCCACGGTCAACGAAATCCTGCGCCTGGCAAATGATGATACGGCCGATAACAACGGGGTTTACGCCTCCCTCAAATATGTGGTGTCCAAATGCTGGGCAAACGATGAGACAACAGTCAATTTCACGGCGGCCAGAGCCTACTATGGCTTCATTTATGCCATGAATTTCCCCATCCTCAAGCAGGACGAGGTGCAGGCGGATAACCCGGTGGGCACAGGCCCCTATAAGGTGGATTTGTTCAGCCCCGGAAACTACCTGTATCTGTCCGCCCGAAGCGACTGGTGGGATGAAATGCCCTCGGTCACCGTGATCAATGCCATGTTCAAGGCCACCAATAAGGAGTTGACCGCCGAATATGAGTATAACCGGGTGGACGGCATTATCACCCGTTCCGTCACGGCTGCCCAGTATCATTCGGGCGTGACCAGCATCAATATCGACTACAGAACCCGGCAACTGGAAACCCTTTTGTTTAACCTCAAATCCTTCCCTCTGGAGAATGAAAATATCCGCTATGCCATCCGCTACGCCATTGATGTGGATACGCTGGCGGACGGTGCCTATTACGGGCTGGTTTCCCGTACCGATACCCCCCTGCCCAAGGGCACATGGATGTACCATGACGGAACGGACGAAATCGGGGAAAATGTCTACTCCTATAATGTGGAGAAGGCCAAGGCACTGCTGGCCCAGGAGGGCTGGGAGGACTCGGACGGGGACGGCGTGCTGGATAAGGTGGTCAATGGTGCCAAGAAAAACCTGCATCTGCAGCTGTATGTGTATGAGGAAGCGGAGAATTCCGTCCGTGTGGAAATGGCAGGCCGCATCAAGGACATGCTCAATGCGGTGGGAATCGGTGTAACGGTCACCAGCATGAGCTATGCCCGTGCCAAGGAAAAGCTGGAAGCAGGTTCCTTTGACCTGTGCCTGGCGGCCTTTCAGATGGACAGTGTCCCCGATCCCGGTTTTCTGCTCATCGGTCCTAATAAATGCAATTACGGGCGATACAAAAGCACGGAAATGAATGACCTGTTCACCAATTTCCGCAAATCGCAGTCCAAAATGGAAATGCAATCCTATTTGTATCAGATTCAGACGCTGTTTGCCAGGGATTGCCCCTTCATCTGCCTGTTTTACAGGGGCGGAGCCGTGCTCACCAGAAAAATTTATACCAACGAGGGGGATATCAGAGAGCCTGATGTCCTCCGGGGGATTGAAAGCATCAATGTGGAAAAATAGGCTTGCAACCCTGCGTAAAATACGATACAATGAATGAGAATGTCCAATCAAGCCACTGAAAATAAAGCATCGGAGGGAAATCGTCTTATGAAAATTGCATTCATCGGCGCAGGCTCCATCGGGTTTACCAGAGGTCTTTTGCGGGATATTTTGTCTGTCCCTGAGCTGCAGCACAGCGAAATCGCCTTTACCGATATCAACCCGGATAATTTGCGCATGGTCACCCAGCTTTGCCAGCGGGATATCGATGAGAACGGGCTGGATATCAAAATTCATGCCACCCTCGACCGCAGGCAGGCCTTTACCGGGGCCAAATATGTGGTATGCTGCGTGCGCATCGGCATGCTGGAGGCCTTCACGCAGGATGTGAATGTCCCCCTGAAATACGGCGTGGATCAGTGTGTCGGCGATACGCTGTGCGCCGGCGGTATTATGTATGCCCAAAGGGATATTGCCGCCTTCAAGGATTTCTGCAGGGATATCAAGGAGGTCGCACTGCCCGAATGCATTCTGCTGAACTATTCCAATCCCAATGCCATGGTCACCTGGTTCTGCAATACCTACGGTGGCGTGCCCACCATCGGTCTGTGCCATGGTGTCCAGGGCGGTCACCATATGATTGCGCAGGCGCTGGGCTATGAACAGAAGGATGTGGATATCATCTGCGCCGGCATCAACCATATGACCTGGTATGTGTCGGTCAAGCATGACGGGGTGGAGCTGAAGGATCAGCTGTATGAGGCACTGGCAAAGGATGAAACGATTGCACGGGAGGAAAAGGTGCGTCTGGATGTCATGCGCCGCACCGGCTATTTCTGCACCGAATCCAACGGCCATCTGTCCGAATATCTGCCCTGGTATCGCAAGGATACAAGCAAAATCAAGGATTGGATTGATTTGGGCAAATGGATTAACGGCGAAACAGGGGGCTATCTGCGGGTATGCACCGAGTCCCGCAACTGGTTTGAAACCGATTTTCCCAACTGGCTCAAGGAAAAGCCCTATGAATACGGCATGGAATTCCGCAGCCAGGAGCATGGCGGGTACATCATTGAGGCCATGGAAACAGGCCGGATTTACCGGGGACACTTCAATGTGATCAACCATGATACCATTGCCAATCTGCCTGCTGACTGCGTGGTGGAAGCCCCCGGCTATGTGGACACCTTCGGGGTGCATATGACCAAGGTGGGCAATCTGCCGCCCATTTGTGCTGCCATGTGCCAAAGCAATATTACGGTGCAGCGTCTGGCGGTAGAGGCCGCCGTGCAGGGGGATATCAATCTGCTGCGTCAGGCGATGATGATGGATCCGCTGGTGGCCGCCGCCTGCTCACTGGATCAAATCTGGCAAATGGTGGACGAAATGCTGATTGCAGAGGCCGAATGGCTGCCTCAGTATGCCGATGAAATCGAGCGGGCAAAAATGCGCTGGGCAACAGCCGAAAAGGAAGGCAAGCTCATTCCCCCCATCATGACCGAGGGGGCCGCCCGGCTGCATACCAAGACGATAGAAGAAATGGCAGCGGACAAGGAAAAATCCCGCAAGCTGGCCGCCGCAGCCGATAAGGCAAATCAGGTCAAATAAAGCTTTTCAACGAAAGCACAAGTTCTAAGGAACTGCTGATTAAATCAGTTCGGATTCTCTTAAAAAATAGTCCTTCTTAAAAATAAGGTGATTTGGCACAATTTACCCTCTTAACTGTGATAAAATATGCCTTTTCCGGGGCGGAAGTTCCGCTGCCATAGGGTCTGGGGAAACCTGTGCGTGTCAGGCACTGACGCCAGCCGGGCTCCGGTCTTTTCGGCATGAAAAGGCAGGTTTCCCCAGGAATGAATCAGCGTTTCCTTAGGCTGAAATTTCGGTCTCATCTGAAATTTCAGCTTTTTTTCATAAAATTATCGCAAATTATGGCCGAATCACAAAAAAAGTGATTGACAAAATAAAATAAAATGGTATAATAGGTATATCCCGTTGAGGGATGCTAGGGGAATGGTGTAATGGCAACACGTGGGTCTCCAAAACCTTTGTTGAGGGTTCGAGTCCTTCTTCCCCTGCCACATCGAAGAAGCAGACCTGGTTCTGCTTCTTTTTTTTATCACAAAAAAGGCTTATTCTGTCATGCAGACGCCTCAGCCGTGGTCTTCATCGGTTTTCTTATGATTTTTCTTGCATTTGCGCCTGAATCAGGCTATAATGTACCCGAAGGCAGAAGCAAATTTTCTGCAATCAAAGGAATCATCCTGAAGAAAGGGAAGCGATAAAATGAATCATGACTATCCGGAAAGAACCAAGGGCATGATCGATGTTATACTGGATACGGATACCTATAACGAAATAGACGACCAGTTCGCCGTTGCCTATATGCTCCATGCCGAGGAAAAAATCCGGATCTGCGGCATTACGGCCGCCCCGTTTCTGAATGAACGAGCCGCTACCCCCGGCGATGGCATGGAAAAAAGCTATCAGGAAATTCTGAAGCTGCTGACATTGGCCGGAAGGGAGGACCTGAAAAAACTGGTTTTCCGCGGTGCGGTGGATTATATGCCCGATGAGCAGACCCCCGCATTGTCTGATGCCGCAAAGCATATCGTCAATACCGCCCGCCGGCATACGCCCGAGCATCCTTTGTACATTGCATCCATCGCCTGCATTACCAATGTCGCCTCTGCCCTGGTCATGGCGCCCGACATTCGGGATAAGGTGGTGGTCGTTTGGCTGGGCGGTCATGCCAGACACTGGCCGATTGACGATGAATTCAATCTGAAGCAGGATATCCCCGCCGCCCGTGTCCTGTTTGGATGCGGTGTCCGGGTGGTTCATCTGCCTGCCCGGGGGGTTGTGGATCATTTGTCCTGCAGCAAGCCTGAATTGGCCTTCTGGCTGAAGGGCAAAAATCCGCTGTGCGATTATCTGTATGATTTTACCGTTCAGACGGCGGATAGCTATGCAAACGGAAAGCCCTGGACGCGGGTCATTTGGGATATCTCGGTCATTGCATGGCTGCTGGACGAGGATGGTCACATGATGCAGGATCGTCCCGAGCATGCGCCGATCCCCCAGGCGGATTTTCATGACAGCTTTCCCCCCGATTCCCATCTGATTTCCTATGTCTGGCAAATCGACCGGGATGCCGTATTTGAAGATTTGTTCCGCAGACTGACAAAATAAATCCGGATAAGCCAATATAAAGGAGAAAAAATCCATGATGACCAGACTGCCTGCCCTCCCCTTGATTGTCAATGACCCCTATTTTTCTGTCTGGATGCCGGGTGATATGCTGACCGATGCCCGAACCGTCCACTGGACAGGTGCGGAAAAACCGCTGCAAGGCAAAATAACGGTGGACGGAAAGCGCTTCTATTGGCTGGGAAAAGCGTCCGATCCCGCTGCACAGACTCTGGATGTTCAGGTAACGCCCACCCAAACCATCAGCACCCTGTCGGCCGGCAATGTAAAGCTGGAGGTTCGCTTCTGGTCGCCGGCGCTGCCCGATGACCTTGATTTGCTTTCAGCGCCCGTAACCTTTGTGGATTTGACCCTGCGCAGCACGGATTCTGCACCTCATCAGGTCAAAATCGAATTTTCGGCCTCTGAACGGCTGTGCTATGACGGCCAGGTTCCCCCCTCCATGATCGGAGAAGGCTATGAGGCAAACGGCCTGCATATCGCCTATGTCGGGCAGGAACAGCAGAAAATATTGGGACATTCGGGCGACCATATCACCATGGACTGGGGCTACCTGTATATGGCTTCCCATGAGGGCAGCGTGAGCCGGGATGGCGGCAATCTGGTTTTCAGGCAGGAATATACACTCTCTGACCAGCCCGTTTCCCAATCCATTTTGCTGGGATATGACGATATCGCCTCCATCAACTACTTCGGCACACCCTGCAAGGCCTGGTGTATGCGAAGCGGGAAAACCATTCTGGACATCATGACAGACCTGAGCAATCGCCATGAGGAGCTGCTGGATGCCTGCTGCGCATTGGACAAAAAAATCACCGATGAGGCCGGGAAAATCGGCGGGGAAGACTATTGCCTGATCGTCAGCGCCGCCTGGCGGCATACATTGGGCGCCCATAAGCTCATCGCCACGCCCGAAGGGGAAATGGCGCTGCTCTCCAAGGAAAATGATTCCAACGGTTGCATCGGCACGGTGGATGTCAGCTACCCCTCCATTCCCCTGTTCCTCAAATATTGCCCCGAATTGGTCAATGCGCTGTGCCGCCCGGTGATTCGTTTTGCCGGATTGCCTGTGTGGGCCTGTGATTTTGCCCCCCATGATGTGGGTCGCTACCCTTATGCCACAGGACAGGTCTACGCCGCCCGTAAGCATGTCAAAAACGGCAGTGTCCATCCCCCGTTCTATCTGTACCCGGCGCAAAGCAATGTGTACGATTTCCGCTATCAGATGCCCGTGGAGGAGTGCGGCAATATGCTGATTATGCTGGAGACCGCCATTGCCTTCGGCGCATCGGATACACTGGCAAAATCCTGCCTCCCTCTGCTGAATAAATGGGTTCGCTATCTGGATGAATTCGGCGAGGATCCCGGAGAACAGCTCTGCACGGATGATTTTGCGGGGCATTTGAACCGGAATATCAACCTGTCTGCCAAGGCCATTGTCGGCATTGCCTGCTATAGCCGGATTGTGAAGCGTTTCGGCATGGAGGAGGAAAGCCGGAAATGGGATTCCCGCGCCCGGGAAATGGCAAAAAGCTGGCTGGAGCGTTCCAAGGGCGAAAAGCATACCGCCCTTACATTTGACGGCAACGGCTGGAGCATGAAGTATAATCTGGTGTGGGATTTGGTGCTGGATCTGAACCTCCTGCCCAGGGAATTCTATTGCAAAGAGACGGAAAGCTATCTGCCCCTGATGAACGAATTCGGGCTTCCGCTGGATTCCCGTGCGGACTACACAAAATCAGACTGGCTGGTGTGGTGCGCTTCGATGTCCAAGGATCGGGAAACCTTCAGGCGGCTGATCGCCCCCCTGGCGCATTACATCCGCACAACGCAATCCCGTGTGCCCTTTTCTGATTGGTACGATACGAAAACCGGCCGCTATGTCTCCTTTATCGGCCGCAGTGTCCAGGGCGGATTGTATATGCCCCTGCTTGTCAAGCATTTCA
>R15__coassemble_510_pt1 | contig 32519 bp, 44 predicted proteins | sample R15__metabat2_low_PE_042 | metagenome-assembled genome bin R15
GAGCGGCATCGTCCTCGCTGTCCTCTTCATCATCCGGGTTATAGTCACCGTCATCCAGCAGATCCCAGTTGATTTCGGGGGTGGGGGTTACGGGAACGGGGGTGGGGTCTGCCAGCAAATCCACCTGCGCAATCACGGCGGCGGTTGCTGTCTGCACATTTTCCCCTGCCACTTCAAACTCCTGCTTTTGCTGGCAGGCACAAAGCAGCGCGGCCGCAAGAATGACGCATACTGCGAACAGGAACTGCTTTTTCATCGTTTCTTCAGCCTCCTTCAGACGACTAAAAAACATTTCGTCCTATTGTAACAAAATTTAATAAATCCGTCAAGTTTTTTCAAAAAATAGTTTACAATTTTTAGTAAGGCAGCAGTCCGTCTGCGAGAAACGAGGAATTTTCCTTATCATCCGGCACGGAAGAGTCTTCCGGAGGGGTCTGCTGAGACGGGGCAGGGGTCTCCTCGGACAAATATTCGGGATGATACACCCGCCTGTCCAGCGACCAGATTTTTTCGCTGAACGCTCCCCTTGGGGTGCGGCGGAGGATGCCGGCCATCTCATTCATTTTGGCATCCAGATCATCCAGCATATGCAGTGCCTCGGCCTCGGGGAACATGGGCGCGCGGGGAGAGCCGAACTCGGGCAAATTGTGATGGCTGATGACCATATGCTCCAGCAGGACCACATATTCGCTATCCACCCCTGCTTTTTGCGCCGCCTGATCCACCCGCGTCACGCCCCGCACCAGATGCCCCAGCAGCAGTCCGTCCTTGGAATAATCGGACACATTGCCGCTTTTATCGCTGTAATACTCATCGATCTTGCTCAGATCATGGGCAATGACCCCGGCCTTGAGCAGATCGGCATCCAGGAAATCATACACGGTCAAAATGGCGTTTGCCGCCCGCAGCATATCGGTTGTATGGTGCAAAAGACCGCTGCGTTCGGCATGATGCAGCCGCTGCGCCGCCGGAAAGTAGGACAGTTTATCCCCGCACATGCGGAGCATTTCCCGGAGAATTTTCTGCAAATCGGGAGTTTTCATGCCGTCGATTTCCTGATAAATCTGGGTCAGCATCTGACCGGGGGTGCGGGGAGCGCAGGGCATGAGCAGGGACAGATCCACATCGTCCTCTTTCACGGCATCCCGGATGCGCTCCACCCTGAGCTGCAGCCTGCCGTTATATTCCTGTACCGTGGCCTGCACCTTGATAATGCTGCCCTGCTTGGGGGGCTGTTTGGTGCCGTCCCACATTTTGGCGTTCAGATCACCCGTTTTATCGCAGAGCGTCATATCCAGATAGCCCTGCCCCTTGCTGGACTGCCTCTGCTCGGCCGAGCGCACCAGCAAAAAGCCGAGGAAGCGTTCATCCTTTTGCAGGGAGGCAATCGTTTTTTGTTCCATTGCTCAAAAACCTCGTTTCATTTCTGTTCTGCCAGATTGGCAAACAGGGTATATTCGGCCAGCCAGGCCAGTTTTACATCCTCCAGAGGACCGTTTCTTTGCTTGGCCACGATGACCTCAGCGCCGCTTTTGTCCTCCACCGTGTCGTCATAATAGCTTTCCCTGTGCAGGAACATGACCACATCGGCATCCTGCTCGATGGAGCCCGAATCACGCAAATCAGACAGCATAGGCTTTTTGACCGCCCGCTGTACATTGGCACGGGACAATTGGGCGCAGGCAATCAGCGGCACCTTCAGCTCCAGCGCAATGGACTTGAGCCGTCTGGAGATTTCGGACACCTGCTGCTCTCTGCTTTCGATGCGGCTGTCCGGGGTCATCAGCTGCAGATAGTCCACCACAATCAAATCAAGCCCCTTGTCCATCATCAGCCTGCGGCAGCGGGAACGCAATTGGGAGGGCTTGATGGCCGAGGTATCGTCAATGAACACCTTTGTGTTGGCCAAGGGTCCCAATGCCCTTGCAATGCGCATCCATTCCTCGTCCTTGAGCAGCCCCGAGCGCACCTGCTGCATGGATACCCTTGCATCCCCGCAGAGCATACGCATGGCGATCTGCTCCCTTGGCATTTCCAGAGAAAATACGGCCACCGAAAAGCCCTTGTGGGCAGCATAATCGGCAATATTGATGGCAAAGGAGGTCTTGCCCATGGAGGGGCGTGCGCCCACCAGCACAAGCTCGCCCCCGTGCAGACCGGTCAGCACCTTGTCCAGATCGTAAAAGCCGGTGGGAACCCCGGAGGGCTTGCCCTTGTTGCGGGACAGCTCCTCGATTTTTGCATAGGTGCGCTTGAGCACTTCCCTGATTTGCTCCAGCTCGCCTGAGGTTTCCCCGCTCATGGAGATATCAAAAATCAGCTTTTCGCAGGTGCTTAAAATATCGGACAAATCCTCCTGCTGGGCATAGGCCATGCGGGAGATTTCCCCGGCGGCCGCAATCAATTTGCGCAGGGTGGATTTTTCCCGGACAATGCGGATATAATGGGGGGTGTTCAGCGTGGTGGGCACATCGGTCAAAAGCCCGGTCAGGTAGGTCAGCCCCCCGACCCCGTCCAGCGTACCCTTTCTGGCCAATTCGTCCGACAGCGTAATCAGGTCAACCGCCGCATTTTTGCTGTTCAGCTCCTGAATGGCACTGTAGATGGCCTGATGGGCAGGCTCGTAAAAATCCTCTGCCCGGAGCAGCTCCAGGGCGGTCACCACCATGCCCTTATCCTGCAAAAGCGCACCCAAAACAGACCGCTCCGCATCCGTATTGTGCGGCGGAGCAGCCCCCTGCAGGGTCCGCAGCTCCTGCGTATCCATCAGGCCTTGGACGCGTCGGTCACGCGTACGGTCATCCGGGTGGTGATGTTGGGATAAATCCACACATTGACCTGCACATCCCCCAGCTCCCGGATGGGCTCCTTCAGATCCACCTTGCGCTTGTCGATGGTCACATCATGCTGCTCCTTGAGGGCATCCACGATTTCCTGACCGGTGACCGAGCCATACAGCCGCCCGGCCGAGCCGCATTTGGCCTTCACCACAATCAGCTTGTCCTTCAACTCTCTGGCCTTTTTTTCGGCGGCGGCTCTTTGCTCCATTTCCCGCTGATTTTTTGCGGCACGCATTCTTTCAATCTCTTTGGATGCACCGGCGGTGGCTTCCACGGCCAGCTTCCTGGGGAACAGGAAATTGCGGGCATACCCGTCCGATACGGTGACGATTTCGTCCTTTTTGCCTGTACCCTTCACATCGCCCAGCAAAATAACTTTCATATGCTTAACCCTCCTGATTGTAATCGGAATTGTTCTGCCCCATGGGCGGACGCTTTTTGCGGTAATTGGTCAATTGATCCACACAGCCTAAAATCACCAGCACGCTGGAGGCCAGCACGGTAAATACAATCAGCCATACCCGGCGGGACACGACCTTGCGCCCCAGCTTTTTATGCAGGAAATCCAAGGATGCCATGCCCTGCAGCATGTAAACGGAGCTGAAAACCGAGAACATCATATTGCCCAGCATGTAGGCGGCCTCGCCGGAGCTGACCATGGCAATCACATAGCCCGATGCGAAAAGCGCCACGCACAGCCCCACCCGGCGGGGCAAGAACCAGTCAGACAGCGCCGGCATCTGAAGGTCGGGGAAATCAGGCTCCGGGGGCGTGACGGTCTGCTGATTGTCATCCAAATCCTCCGGCGCATCCTCCCGCTTGAAATTTCTTCTTTGATAGCTGATTTTGCCGATATAAAGCCCAAGCCCCAGAGAGCCTGCGCTGAACAGAATGGAATCGGACACAATGCAGGCAGGCAGCGCCTTGGCCGCATCCTCAATCAGCCCGGTCAGGGCAAGCAACAGCTCCTGTACACCGGCCTCGGTCAGGTAATAATATTCACCAATCTGCACAAACGCATCGCTCTGCACCGATTCCGAGATGGTCAAAAACCCGGATTGATACAGGAAGGCCAGGATGTAATCCCCCTGCCCGCTTTCGGTCAACAGCCCGGCAAAGCCCTCGCCCGCCGCCCGGTACACATCCCCATCCGGGCACTGTGCCTTGAGCATCAGGAAGCAGACCATCTGGCTGAGCAGGAAAACGGCGGCCAGCATGCCGCATCCCTTGAAAAAGGGGATTTTTTTGTTCAGCACATACAAAATGGTGATCAAAAAGGGCAAAAGATACACGCAGGCAATCCCAAGTCCCGTGCTGCCAAAGGCGAAGTACGCCCCAAGACACCCGGATAGAGCCGCCAGCATCCCGCATCCTGAGCCGCACCAAAGGGTGCAAATGCCCATCAGCAGGGGATGCAAAAACAGCAGAAACAGCACAACATAGGCCTTTGTCACCGCCGAAAAGGCGCTCAGCAATATGGGCAGGGTGAGCACAAGCCCCATGATCAGGGAGGCCTTTTTGGACCGAACCAGGGGAGCGGAGGATAATAAATTCATGGCAATTCTCACTTTATCCGAAAATCAGGCAAAATACCGGGCTGTTTATACCAACCCAACGCTATTTTATAATGAAAGACCTCCTTTTGTCAAGGGGACAGGCGTAATTGCCATTCTTTTGCTCCTTTCAGCCCTGTTTTTCCAGGATGGATTGCAGGATTTGCAGCATCCGGGTCTGCTTTTTCTCCAAATCGGCGGCAAGGCGCATCTGGGCTTTGCAGCGCACCAGATTATGCTCCGGATAGGCGGTATGGAAGTACACATCCCCCTCCAGATAATCGGTGAGGAACCGGGCACCGCATTCCATGGTCATCATCCATGCCCCCACAGGCAAAGATTCGATCTCCTTCGGGGTCAACTGCCCTGCGCAGGCCCCCAGAAAGCCCTCCGCATAGGCCGAATACAGGTCAAGGGACAGGGAAACCTTGTCAAGATCCTTTTCATCCTCCGGAGCCGTGGATGCGCCGAATCGGATGGAATCCCCGAAATCATAGGCGGCAAAGCCGGGCATGACCGTATCCAGGTCAATCACGCAAAGGGGGGTGCGGAAACGGGCATCCAGCATCACATTGTTCAGCTTGGTATCGTTATGGGTCACCCGAAGGGGAAGCAGACCCGCCTCATGCCAGCCAAGCAATCTGCCCGTTTCCTGCTTCCGGGACAGATAAAATTCCAATTCGGGCAAGACCTCCTTTTTTCTGCCCATGATGTCCCTTTCGGCCGCCTGCTGCAGCCTTTCAAAACGCCCCGGCGTATGGTGAAAGCCGGGGATGACCTCGCACAGGGCGGAGGCATCAAACCCGGTCAATTGTCCGCAAAACTGCCCGAAGGCCGCCCCGGACTGACGGAAATCCTCAGGTGTTTCGGCTCTGTCCAGACACAAGGAATCGGTGATGTATTCGTACATGCGCCAGTATTCGCCAGATTTTTCCAGATATTTTTCCCCGGATGCCTGAGGCACAAGGGTCAGGGCATGCCGGACGTCTGCCCCCTTGCTGTGCAGAAAATCGGTCACCCGGATGATATTTTCCATCAGCCCCACGGGATTTTTGAAGGCAACAGAGGAAATTTTCTGCAGGATATACAGGTGGGGTCTGTCGGTTACCACAAGGTATGTTTCGTTGATATGCCCGTGGCCGAACCTGTTGCAGGAAATCACATTGCCCTGCAAATCATAATGGGAAAGAACGTGTCCAGTCCTGTCCATGCCGATGCCTCCATGCAGTTTGTCATTTACAGGGCTATATTAATAGTTCGGGCGGGATTTGTCAATAAGGAAAGGCAAAATTGAGGGATGAACCGGGAAAAAACAGGGAAATTTGGGTTTACAGAAAGCATTTTTTGTGGTAAAATCAACAATGGTTTGCTGTGTAGTTCTATACGGCATTATCATCTGACCGGGGAGGCGTTTTCTTGCTCAAATATACCATCAAGCGCATTCTGCTCATGTTTTTGACCCTGTTCATCATCATGACAATGTGCTTTGTCCTGATTAAGCTTCTGCCCCTGCCCGCCGTGCGTGAAATGGGCCGGGATGTGAACCTGATTCTCGCCAAGCGTGAGAAAATGGGCTACAATAAGCCCATTATGGTGCAGTACTATCTGTTCTGGAAAAACATCATTCTGGACTGGGACTGGGGTCTTGGGGAGCAGATGTATGTGGGTTACAGCGTGTGGGATGTGATGATGCAGAAATTGCCCTACACCATATTGGTCAACCTGTATTCCATCCTGGTGGCCATTCCGCTGGGGCTTGGGTTTGGCATATACGCTGCATTGAAGAAAAACAAGTGGCAGGATCACACGATTTCCACGCTGGTTATGGTGTTTATTTCGGTACCCAGCTATGTGTATGCCTTCCTGGTGCAGTATTTCCTGTGCTTTAAGCTTGGGTGGTTCCCGCTGCAATTGGAATCCCTGGACAGCGCGGGGTCGCTGTTTTCGGGGAAGATGTTTGTGTCCATGGTGCCGGCCATTCTGTCCCTGGCCTTTGGGTCGGTGGCGGGCTTTACCCGGTATACCAGAGCCGAGCTTTCCGAGGTGCTGACGGGGGATTATATGCTGCTGGCCCGCACCAAGGGACTGACCAAGGCACAGGCCATTTCCCGCCATGCCCTGCGCAATGCCATGGTGGTGATTTTGCCTATGATTATCGGCGAATTCATCGGTATTCTGGGGGGCTCGCTGATTATTGAGAATATTTTCGGCATTCCGGGTATCGGAAACCTGTACATCGTATCCATCAATGTCCGGGACTACAACTTCTTTATGGCGCTGGATGTGTTTTACACCTTCATCGGCCTTGCTTCCGGCATCCTGATTGATATCAGCTACGGCTTTATCGATCCGAGAATCAGAATGGGGTCAAAGAAATGATGAACGAAGAGATGCAGATACCGACCATACCGGCCGAAAAATTTGCCTTTGTCCAAAAGGAAAAGAAAATTCACGATGTGAAGCTGCAGACCAAGCCCATCGGCTATTTCAAGGATGCCTGGATGCGTTTTTGCAAGAACAAGAGCGCTCTGGTTGCCTTCTGGCTGATTGTGGTGCTGGTTTTGTTTGCCATAATCGTGCCCTTTGTGTCCAACTATACCGTGTCTGACCGGGACGGCTATTACAAGACCGTGCTGCCCAGGAGCGAGTTTTTCGCTCAGTTCGGCATCTGGGACGGGTGCAAGGTATCCCGGGAAACCCAGGAGGGGTATGATGCCCTGGAGGCCACCGGCGTGGAAACGGGGCGGCAGGTGGCTGTTTTGCAGGAAAAAACCCAGGACAGCAACGGCATTGATTACTACACCGTCAAGGTCAATTCCTATTATCAGGTGGGCTATGCTTACCTGAATCTGACGGCGGATGAGTATCAGGCACTGCAGTCCTATCAGAACGAAACGGGCTATCAGGTAATTTATCCCATGCCCGCCACCCACACCACCTCCTATCTGCTGGGCAACGGCGGTGCCAATTTCTGGTATAAGCTGGCCGATGAGGATCGCACCACCAAGGGTCTGGCTGTCCGGGATGAAAACGGGAATTTGATCGCCAATTATCTGACCAGCGACAACAAGGAAAAGGCGGCCTACACCTCCCTGCGCATTGCGGGGGACGAGGGCGGCGAGGACGGAAAAAGCTGGTATACCTATGCGGTCAAGAACCAGTCCGGCTACAAGGTTCGGGTGGATTATTACGAGTATTTCCGCTATAAGAACGGCAATGCCCCCTCCTTCCTGTTCGGCACCAATGTGTATGGTCAGGACATTTTCACCTGCTTGGCGGCAGGCGCCCGGCTTTCCTTCCTGCTGGCCATTTCGGTATCGCTGATTAACTTCCTGATCGGCGCGGTGTACGGCGCCATTGAGGGCTACTACGGCGGCTGGGTGGATATCATTATGGAGCGTGTGTCGGATATTCTGGCCGATGTGCCCTTTATGGTGGTGGCCACGCTGTTCCAATTGCATCTGGCGCAAAAGGTGGGCGTGCTGCCCTGTCTTTTGTTCGCCTTTGTGCTGACGGGCTGGGTGGGCATGGCCAGCCGGGTGCGTATGCAGTTCTATCGCTTCAAGGGACAGGAATATGTGCTGGCTGCAAGGACCTTGGGTGCCGGCGATAAGCGGCTCATATTCAAGCATATTTTCCCCAACTCCCTGGGAACGATCGTGACCGGCTCGGTGCTGGCCATTCCGGGGGTCATTTTCTCCGAATCCATGCTGAGCTATCTGCACATCATCAATCTGGAAACCTCCTCCCTGACCTCCATCGGTACCATGCTGTCCAACGGCCAGGGCTATCTGTCCACCTATCCCCATATTATTCTGTTCCCGGCACTGTTCATTTCCATACTGGAAATTTCCTTTAACCTGTTCGGCAACGGCCTGCGTGATGCGCTGAATCCCACCCTGAGAGGAGCGGATGAGTGATGGCAAAGAAACTGGAGGTCAGAAACCTGACCATTTCCTTCAGAACCAATAACGGCGCAGTGCGCGCGGTGCGGGATGTGTCCTTTGATTTGAACGAAGGGGAAACCCTGGCCATCGCCGGCGAATCGGGATCGGGCAAATCGGTTACCACCCGTGCGGTCATGGGCATCCTGGCAGGCAATGCCATTGTGGAAAACGGCGAAATCATCTATGACGGCAAGGATTTGCTGAAGATTTCGGAGGATGATTTCCATACCCTGAGGGGACATAAGCTGTCCATGGTGTTTCAGGATCCTTTGTCTGCCCTGAACCCCATCATGAAAATCGGCAAGCAATTGACCGAGGCCATGATTCTCAATAACAAGGAACGCCGAAGGGACGGGAAAACCCAGTACAGGCGGATGCTTAAATTGCTGGAGGAAAATATGCTGTCCTGCGGCAAGTGCGGAAGCGCAGCCGGAATCAAGGCTTTGCTTGCCGATTACCACAGCGCCGGGGAGCAAATTTCCGCCGCCATGTCCTGGTCGGACGAAAAGACCGCGCAGGCACGGAAATCCGCCCTTCAGGTGCTGCAGGGTGTGCTGCCCGTGTTTGAGGCCGAAAATCTGAATGAAAAGCAGTGCAGGGAAGCAGCCAAGAAGGCATCCGCCGCGGTGGATGGTGCCATTGACCCCCTGGCGCTGGAAAAGGACAACTCCTCCTATGTGTTCCGCTCCTCCATTTCGGCTAATCTGGACCGGTATTTCAAGGGTCTCAGGGAAAATCCCAAGGAGGAAAAGCGTTACGCAAAGGACTGCGCCGAGCATGACAAAAAGGTCAAGGCCGGCAAGTTTGCCCCCTCTGCCGTGCCCATGAATCTGATTGATGTGCAGCGGGCAAAAAGCAATTGCCAGACGGCCGTCAAAAACCTGATTTCCTCCTATGAAGCCCGGCTTTCTGCGGATAAGAACAGGGATTACGCCGCCCTGGCCCGGGACATGATCGCCTATCTGGATGCCCGCAAGGAGGACATGGAGCGGGTGCTGACCGAAAACGAGGCCAAGGAGCATGCCATTGAGCTGATGAAGGAAGTGGGCATTCCCCAGCCTGAAAAGCGGTATGACCAGTATCCCTTCGAATTTTCGGGCGGCATGCGCCAGAGAATCGTCATCGCCATTGCCCTGAGTGCCAACCCGGATATTCTGATTTGCGATGAGCCCACCACGGCGCTGGATGTGACCATTCAGGCGCAGATTCTGGAACTCATCAACCGTCTGAAGAGGGAGCGGCGGCTGTCCGTCATCTTCATTACCCACGATTTGGGCGTTGTGGCCAACATGGCTGACCGCATTGCCATCATGTATGCCGGAAAAATCGTGGAATACGGCACGGCCGATGATGTGTTCTACGACCCCCGCCATCCCTATACCTGGGCGCTTTTGTCCTCCATGCCCGATTTGGAAACCAAGGAAAAGCTGGAGGCCATTCCGGGTACGCCCCCTGATATGATCATCCCCCCTGTGGGCGATGCCTTTGCCGCCCGCAATAAGTACGCCATGCAGATTGATTTTGAGCAGCAGCCCCCCATGTTCCGGGTGTCCGATACCCATCAGGCGGCCACCTGGCTGCTGCATCCGGATGCGCCTAAGGTCGAGCCGCCCCAGATTGTGCAGGATCGCATCAGGCGCATGAAAAACAAGCAGTATGACACGGAAAAGGGAGGCGAGCGGTCATGAGATTGATTAAGAAAGCGACTTCCGTGATGCGCGTAGCCGGGGCATGGCTGGTCATTGCGGCCGTTGTGCTGAGCATTTTTTCCCTTACATTGTCCTCCTCCAGATGGAGCGAAATGAAGGCTGTGCTGGACGAAACGGGTCTGGATTCGGGCATTGTGCAGCGGGTGCAGTTTGACCAGCGCTTTTATTCGGCGATGGCCAGCACCACAGCCGTGCGCCCCTTCTTCACCGTATATAGCGACCAGATCACCGCCAGGGCCAAAAAGCTTTCGGAGGAAAAAGCCGAAAAATTGGTGAGCGGCTTTGAAGCGACCTTTGATTTTGCCGCCTTCTCCGCTGCCTTGGCGCAAAAGGAGCAAAATACCGAGGAGCAGGAAGCCCAGGAAGTGATTGAGCGGCTGGATGCCAGCGCCCAGCCTGCAGCCAAGGGCGGCAAGGCACTGCCCAAATTGCAGACAACCTCCTGCAAGGATGCCCTGTATGCCGCTTACCAGACCATGCAGGGGCAGTTCGGCGAGGAGGCCGGAAGCATTGCCGAATTTGCCCGGACGGTTGAGTATATGATGAGCCAGTCGGGGGCAACAAAGGCGGCCGATTTCGTGGCTTCCCTCGATCCCACAGCCTATTTTGAGGCGCTTGCAGTCATCAGGGCGCAGGAGAAGACGGAAAAGACCGAGAATCTGCTGGATCGGTTTGCCGCTCTGGTGGAAGCAAAAAATGCCGGAGAGCAGGTTGATTTCCCCGCATTCTTCCGCAGTGAATACGAGCTTTTCTGCGGCCAGTACGGCACGAGTCGGGCAGAATTTACCTACTTTGTGCAGGCCGTGCAGTCCCTGTTGCAGAATGTGGGAAGCTTTGGGGGCGGCTGGCAGGCCGTGCTGGACAAGGCACAGAGCCTGAAGGCAGAGGATACTTCCTATTATAATACGGCCACGGTGGCCTCCTTCTTCAATACCTTCTGCCAGAGCGTGGATACCGATCGCACCAGCTATTCCACCATTTCCTTCATCCGTCCCTTCTGGTATGCCTTGAGCTTCCTGTGGCTCATCTGGGCCTGTGGCATTTTCCTGCTTGTGCTGTCCGCCGTTTCCAGCAAAATCTGGAGCAATGCCATTTTGAAGCACATGAAGCAGGACGGGGGCGAACAGGACGGGGATGTGCTGCTGCGGGTGGAGCATCTCAAGCAGTACTTCAAGAGCGGCAATTATGTGACCAAGGCCGTGGACGATGTTTCCTTCTATATCAAGAAGGGCGAGGTGTTCGGTCTGGTGGGCGAATCGGGATGCGGAAAAACCACCACCGGGCGCACCATCATTAACCTGTATGACCCCACCGACGGCGATGTGTATTTCAGGGGACTGCGCATTTCCTCTAACCTGAACGGCGAAAGCGTGCTCATCAGCCAGCTGAAAAAGGATTGCAAGGGGGAAATTGCCGCCCTGCGCAAGCAGCAAAAGGAAGGCAAGCTGACCGCCGCCCAGTGCAATGAGCAGATTAAAGCGCTGAAAAAGGCCCTGTCCGACAAAATCGAGCAGGCACAGATCAATGCCCTGCAGTCCTCGGTGGAAAAGAACCGCTGCGATAAGCTGTATCAGGAAAAATGCAAGGCCGAATTGACCGCCGCCTATGAAGCGGACAAGGCCGCCGGTCTGGATACCCCCGAGCGTGCCAAGCGTTATAAAGATGAAATGAAGGCCGCCTCCAAGGAAAACATCATGACCAAGATGCAGATGATTTTCCAGGATCCCATTGCCTCCATCAATCCCCGTATGACCGTGCGGGAAATCATTGCCGAGGGGCTTGCCATCCGGGGCATCAAGGACAAGGAATATGTGAACCAGAGGGTCAATGAAATGCTGGAGCTGGTGGGTCTTGTGCCTGAGCATGCCGACCGCTATCCCCATGAATTTTCGGGCGGTCAGCGCCAGAGAATCGGCATTGCCCGTGCCATCATCATGGAGCCTGACCTGATCATCGCCGATGAGCCCATCTCGGCTCTGGACGTGTCCATTCAGGCTCAGGTCATTAACCTGTTGAATGATTTGCGCAATCAGATGGGGCTGACCATCATGTTCATTGCCCATAATCTGTCCGTTGTCAAATACTTCTCTGACCGCATTGCCGTGATGTATTTCGGCAAAATCGTGGAAATGGCCAGCTCGGATGAACTGTTCAACCATCCGCTGCATCCCTATACCAAATCCCTGCTTTCCGCCATTCCCTATCCCGATCCCACCTATGAAAAGCACCGCAAGCGCATCAGCTACAAGCCCGAAGAGGTGCACGATTATTCGGTGGATAAGCCCCAGTTGGTGGAAATTGTGCCGGAGCATTTCATTTACTGCAATCAGGCCGAACTGGAGAAATACAGGCAGGAAATGGGCGTATGAAAAAGCAATTGACCCCTCGCCAGGTGTTGATTCGCCAGACGATCTTCACGGCGGCAGCCGGATTGGTGATTGCCATATTGGTTGCCGCCCTCCGGGGCGCTTCCCTTACGGCCGAAAAAAACCAGCTGGTGGGCGCGCTGTCGGACGGATGCTTTGTATCGGCCGTGATTTTGCTGGGAATCGGCATGCTGTCCGTCATTTCTTCCATTGGATTTTTCGACGGCGTGCGCTTTGGTCTGCATAAGCTGCGCCAGCTTCTGCCCTTTGTTGCCGCCCATGAGGATCCCGTTTCCTACTATGATTTCAAACAAAAAAGACAGGAAAAGCGGGGAAGCCCCCTGAAGGTATTCCTGTGGGTCGGGCTGGGCTTTTTGCTGTTTGCCTTCCTGTTCCTTTCCTTTTATGCCTGATTCTTGCTAAGAATCTGCTGATTAAATCAGTTCGAATTTTTTCAAAAATAGTCCTTCTTAAAAATAAGGTAATTTGGCACAATTTTACCCTCTTAACTGTGATAAAATATGCCTTTTCCGGGAAGGGGTCTGGGGAAACCCGCCTTTTCAGCATGAAAAGGCAGGTTTCCCCAGGAATTAATCAGCGTTTCCCTAAAGGAGTGAATTCCCATTCTTCGCAAAACCATCAAAAACAAAACCTCCGCCCTGTTTGCCAAGTCCACCAACCCGTTGAAGGAAAAGAATCTGGAGGCGGTCAGAAGCGTTCTGCCCATCACAGTCATCGTTTTTCTGGTCTGCTTTTTGCTGATTCCCGTTCCGTCAAACGCCATGCTGGCCTTTATTTTGGGCGCGCTGATGCTGGTGGTGGGGATGGGGCTGTTCACCCTGGGCACGGAGCGGGCCATGACCCCCATTGGCCAGGAGGTGGGTCAGGCACTCACCCGTTCCCGCAATATCAAGCTGATTTTGATTGCCGGGTTTGCGGTGGGCGCGATGGTGACCATCTCCGAGCCTGATTTGAATGTGCTGGCCGGGCAGGTGTCCGGCGTGCCCAATATGGTGCTGATTCTGGCGGTTGCCCTGGGCGTTGGACTGTTTTTGATGCTGGCGCTGATTCGTATTTTGTTCAAAATCAAAATGTCCCTGCTGCTGATGATTTCCTATGGGGCGGTGTTCCTTTTGTCCCTCTTTGTGCCCGGGGATTTTCTGGCAGTGGCCTTTGATTCGGGCGGCGTGACCACGGGACCCATGACCGTGCCCTTTATCCTGGCGCTGGGCGTGGGCGTTTCCTCCATCCGCAGTGACCGGGATGCCGAGGGCGACTCCTTCGGTCTGGTGGCCCTGTCCTCCATCGGACCTATTCTGGCGGTCATGCTGCTGAGCATTTTCTATCATCCGGGGGAAACGGAATCCTCCACGATTCAGATGATTGAGGCGGGGGATTCGCTGCTGATTTTCCGCACATTTTTGCAGGCATTGCCCGAATATGCCGCCGATGTGGGGATCGCCCTTTTGCCCATCGTATTGTTCTTTGTGGTTTTCCAGTTTGCCTCGCTGCATTTGCCGGCAAATCGGGTCATCAAAATCTGCATCGGTCTGCTCTATACCTATGTGGGGCTTGTACTGTTTTTGACCGGGGTGAACGTGGGCTTCATGCCGGTGGGCAATTATATCGGCAAGCTGCTGGGACAGACGAGCTACAAGTGGATTCTGGTGCCGCTGGGGGGACTGATTGGCTGGTTTGTGGTCAGCGCAGAGCCGGCGGTGCATGTGCTCAATGACCAGGTTTATACCATGACGGCGGGCGCTGTTCCCAAGTCCGCCCTTCGCCTTTCCCTGAGCGCAGGGGTGGCGGTTTCGGTGGCACTTGCCATGCTGCGAATCCTGACCGGGCTGCCCATTATGTATCTGCTGGTTCCCGGATACCTGATTTCTATCGTGCTGATGTTCTTTACCCCGCCTGTTTTCACTTCCATTGCCTTTGACTCAGGCGGCGTGGCTTCCGGTCCCATGACGGCCACCTTCCTGTTGCCCCTGGCCATGGGCGCATGCGAGGCCGTGGGGGGCAATGTGGGGCAGGATGCCTTCGGGGTGGTGGCCATGGTTGCCATGACCCCCCTGATCGCCATCCAGATTCTGGGTGTCCTGTACAAGATCAGGCAAAGCAAGCAGACCACGGTCAAGCCCGAGCCTGCCGAAGACGAAATCATTCAGCTGTGAGGATAAGATTATGAGCTCGGTCAATTTGCTGACAATGATTATTCCCCGGCAACTGGACGGGGATTATGCCCGGATGTTCGAGGAAATCGGCCAGAAAACCGCCTTTTCCATGCCCGCTGTGGGGACTGCCAAGAAAAGCATTCTGGATATGCTGGGTCTGGAGGAAAATGAGAAGACGGTGATTTTTACCCTGGCAGGACGAAAAACCGCCTCCCACATCATGCAGCAGGCGATTTTCCGGATGGGTCTGGATATTCCGGGGAACGGCATCGCCCTGACCATTCCGCTGGATGCCATCGGCGGGGCAGGCAGCATGCGTGAGCTGCTTTCGGAAAAACCCATTGAAAAAGAGGAGAAGGATATGGACGAAAAGCATGAGTTCCCCTGCGCACTGCTGATTGTGATCTGCGAGAGGGGCTATAGCGAGGACGTGATGGATGCCGCCCGGGGCGCAGGCGCACGGGGCGGTACGGTGCTGCATGCCAGGGGAACGGCCGGGCAGAATGCCGAGAAATTCTTCGGCGTCTCCCTGGCACCCGAAAAGGAAATGCTGATGATCGTGGTGAATCAGCGGGATAAGGTCGCCGTGATGCGGGCCATTATGGAGCAGACGGGCATTTCGACCCCCGCCCATGCCATTTTGTTTGCCCTGCCTGTGGAGGATGTGGCCGGCCTGCATTCCGTTATGGAAGCGGCGCAGGAGGAAAAGGACGAACAGGACAACCAGTGAAGCACATCGGTTTGAGCGGGAAACCGGCTCATCCCGGTGCCGGGAGCAGGTTGCAGAGCGGTTCTGAAATTGCTTTCTGAGCTTGCAATTTGTTTTTTGAATTTGAATAAGAAGATGGGCTGTTCCTTTTATGCCGGGAGCAGCCCATGAATTTTCCGGGATATTCCAAGCCGGGAGCAGCTCGTGGAATTGCCGGGACTTTCCAAGCCGGGAGCAGCCCATGAATTTTCCGGGATCTTCCAAGCCGGGAGCAGCTCGTGGATTTGTCGGGACTTTCCAAGCCGGGAGCAGATCGTGGAGTTGCCGGGATCTTACAACACGGGGCAAGCCCCTGAAAAAGCCCTTATTTTGTGAATCGAACGGGAAATAAAGCGGAAGCGCAAGGTCTCTGCGCTTTCTTTTTTTGCGGAGAATGGGGGAAATAGGGCGTCCGGAAGGGAAAATCAGGAAACACCCGGATACAAGGACATAATTTTAAGACAAAAGCACTGAGATATCAACGGTTTCATGGAAATAAAATGAAATAAAGTTAAAAAATTCATCAAAATAATTTGAAAAAGCTATTGCAATGTAAAGAAAAATGTGGTAAAATCGTAGTGTTGTCTGTTTATGGGACGAAGCGGTAGGTTACTGCTCTGGCCGGAGCAGAGAACTATCGTGGACCAGCCCGGAAATCGGGCGAACGGACTCTGCCGTCAAGGACGGCGCCCGCGGGTTTGCCGCCGGATCAGGCTTCCTGCGTATGCCACGGTCCGCAAAGCAATTCTCCCCCCGCGAGGAAAGAGTACGAACAAGGAGGAAAACCTATGGCCAACCAGAAAATCCGCATCAAGCTCAAGGGCTACGAACACAACCTGGTCGATCAGTCCGCAGAGCGCATTGTGGAAACCGCAAAGCGCACAGGCGCCCGGGTGTCGGGTCCCATCCCGCTGCCCACCGAGAAGGAAATCGTTACGATCCTTCGTTCCCCTCACAAGCACAAGGACAGCCGCGAGCAGTTCGAACGCAGAACTCACAAGCGCCTGATTGATGTGCATAATCCCAATCCCCGCACTGTCGATGCGATGATGAAGCTTGATCTTCCCGCCGGCGTCGATATCGAGATCAAACTGTAAGGCAGGAGGACAACATGAAAAAGGCTTTAATTGGTAAAAAGCTGGGCATGACCCAGATTTTCCTGGCCGATGGCCGTCTTGTCCCCGTGACCGTCATTCAGGCTGGTCCCTGCACTGTCACTCAGCTCAAGACCGCTGAAAAAGACGGCTATGAGGCTGTCCAGTTCGGCTTTGACAAGGTTCCTCAGAACCGCGTCGAGAAGCTGGTCAACAAGCCCGAGGCTGGTCATTTCAACAAGGCCGGCGTTGCCCCCATGCGCACCCTGCGCGAATTCCGTCTTGATGACGCCGCTTCCTATGAAATCGGCCAGACCATCAAGGCTGATGTGTTCGCCGAGGGCGATGCCGTGGACATCACCGGCATCAGCAAGGGCCATGGCTATACCGGCGCGATTTACCGCTGGAACCAGCACACCGGCCCCATGGCACACGGCTCCAAGTACCATCGCGGTCTGGGCTCCATGAGCGCAAACTCTGACCCGTCCCGCGTATTCAAGAACAAGCATATGCCTGGTCATTACGGCGTAGAGCGCGTCACCATCCAGAACCTGTCCGTTGTGAAGGTGGATGCGGAGCGCAGCCTGCTGTTGGTCCGCGGCGCAGTGCCCGGCCCCAACGAAGGCATTCTGCTGATTCGTAATTCCTGCAAGGCGTAACAAGGAGGAAACAAGACATGCCTAATATCGCAGTGGTAGACATGCAGGGCAAGTCGGTGGGCACCATGGAGCTCAAGGATGAGATTTTCGCCATCGAGCCCAACACCGCCGCAATGCACCTGGTCGTCCGCTCCATTTTGGCCAATCAGCGCCAGGGCACGCAGAGCGCCCTCACCCGCGGCATGGTTCGCGGCGGCGGCCGCAAGATTTATCGCCAGAAGGGCACCGGTAATGCCCGGCATCATGGCAACCGTGCTCCCCAGTTCCGTCATGGCGGCGTTGTGTTTGCGCCCCAGCCCCGGGACTATGTTGTGGAAGTACCCCGCAAGGTTCGCCGTCTGGCCATGAAGTCCGCGCTGACCAGCCAGTTCAACGATGGCAATATCATCGTTGTTGACAAGATCACCCTTTCCGAAGCCAAGACCCGTCTGGTTGCCGGTATGCTCAAGAATCTGGGCGCCGAAAAGAAGGTTCTGCTGGTTGTAGAGCAGGGCAGCACCGATGTCATCCGTGCTTCCAAGAACATCGAAGGCGTCAAGGATGCTTATGTCAACACCATCAATGTGTATGACCTGCTGAATGCCGACAAGATCGTTGTTGTCAAGGCCGCCATGGAGAATCTCCAGGAGGTGTACGCATGAAAAACGCACATGATATCATCCTGCGCCCCGTTCTGACCGAAAAGGGCTACGACGGAATCGCGGATAAGCGTTATGTATTTGAAGTCGCTATCGGCGCCAACAAGACCGAAATCAAAAAGGCTGTTGAAGCCGTCTTCCCCGTTAAGGTTGCCAAGGTCAACACCCTGCGCACCATGGGCAAGATGAAGCGCCAGGGCCGCACCCAGGGCCGTACGCCCGAAGTCAAAAAGGCCTATGTCACCCTGACCGAAGAGTCCAAGCCGATCGAGTTCTTCGAAGGCATGATCTGATAGAGGGAGGAAGAAGATTATGGGCATCAGAGTTTATAAGCCGACTTCGTCCGCCCGCCGGTTCATGTCCGTGCTGACGTATGAAGAAATCACCAAGAAGGCCCCTGAAAAGTCCCTGACCGAAGTGCTGAAGAAGCATGCCGGCCGCAATGCTCAGGGCAAAATCACCGTCCGTCATCAGGGCGGCGGCAACAAGGTCAAGTACCGCATCATCGATTTCAAGCGCGACAAGAAGGACATCCCCGCCACCGTCAAGGCCATCGAGTATGATCCCAACCGCTCCGCCTTCATCGCCCTGCTGGTTTATGCAGATGGTGAAAAGCGCTACATCCTGGCTCCCCTGGACCTGAAGGTGGGAGACAAGGTGGTTGCCGGCGAAAATGCCGACATCAAAGCGGGCAACGCGCTGCCCATCGCCAACATTCCCGTTGGTACCCTGATTCACAATGTGGAAATCAAGCCCGGCAAGGGCGGCCAGCTGGTTCGCAGCGCCGGTGCCTATGCTCAGCTGATGGCGAAGGAAGGCGCTTATGCGCAGGTTCGTATGCCCTCGGGTGAGGTTCGCAAGATCCCCATGAATGCTTATGCCACCATCGGCACCGTCGGCAACACCGATCATGAGAACGTCCGCATCGGTAAGGCCGGCCGTCAGCGCCACATGGGTGTTCGTCCCACCGTTCGCGGCGTCGTCATGAACCCCTGCGATCACCCCCATGGCGGCGGCGAAGGCAAATCCCCCGTCGGTATGCCTGCGCCTGTCACTCCCTGGGGCAAGCCCGCTCTTGGTTACAAGACCCGCAAGCACAAGAAGTATTCCAACCGCTTGATCGTCAAGCGTGCGGGTAAGTAACCGCAAGGAAGGAGGATAATTCATGAGCCGTTCCGTTAAGAAGGGACCTTATGTTGAAGAAGCGCTGTACAAGCGTGTCGTTGAAATGAACAATAAGGGCGGCGAAAAGTCCGTTGTAAAGACCTGGAGCCGTTCTTCCACCATCTTCCCCGAGTTTGTCGGCCACACCATCGCTGTCCATGACGGACGCAAGCATGTGCCGGTTTACATTACCGAGGACATGGTCGGCCATAAACTGGGCGAGTTTGCTCCCACCCGTACCTTCCGTGGTCACGCCGGTGAGAAGAGCAGCTCCAGCAAGTAAGGGAAGGAGAAAAAACATGGCAACAAATACCCGTGAAAAGGGTGCTGCCCGCAGGGAAAATTGCGACAAGCGTCCCCAGGCGCACGCCAAGAATATCCGCATCTCCTCCCGGAAGGCCGGCATTGTACTGGACCTGATCCGCGGGAAGGATGTCCGTCAGGCTCTGGCAATCCTGGAGTTCACCCCCAAGGCTGCATCTCCTGTGATTTACAAAGTGCTCAAGAGTGCGATTGCCAACGCCGTGAACAACCGTGAGATGGACGAAAGCACCCTGTATGTCGCCGAGTGCTACGCCAATCCCGGCCCCACGCTCAAGCGTTATGTAGCCCGCAGCCGCGGCAGCGCGTCCCCGATGCTCAAGCGTACCTGCCACATTTCCGTGGTGCTCGACCAGAAGTAATAGGAGGATTCACATGGGACAGAAAGTTAATCCGCATGGCGCTCGTGTGGGTGTAATCTTCGACTGGAGCACCCGTTGGTACGCCAACAAGAAGGATTTTGCTTCCCAGATTAAGGAAGATTATGATCTGCGCAATATGCTCAAGGAGAAGTTCTATCAGACCGGCATCAGCCGCATCGATATCGAACGCTCCGCCAACCGCATGACCGTGAATCTGTTCACCGGCAAGCCCGGCATGATCATCGGCCGCGGCGGCAAGGGCATTGAAGACCTCAAGGCCGAGATCGAAAAGTTTGTCGGTCATGCGGTCAATATCAACGTAATGGACGTCAAGTCCCCTGACACCGATGCCCAGCTGGTGGCTGAGAACATCGCTCAGCAGCTGGAAAAGCGCATCTCCTACCGCCGTGCCATGAAGCAGAGCATTCAGCGTGCCATGAAGGCCGGTGCGAAGGGTGTCAAGACCAGCATTTCCGGTCGTGTCGGCGGTGCCGATATTGCCCGTACCGAGCAGTATCATGAAGGCTCCATTCCGCTGCAGACCCTGCGTGCAAACATCGATTATGGTTTCGCCGAAGCGAAGACGACCTACGGCCGTCTGGGCATCAAGGTCTGGATCTATAAGGGCCAGATTCTTCCTTCCGCGAAAAAGCATGTCGCCAAGGCCGCTATCGAAGGAGGCAAGTAAGACTTATGTTGATGCCTAAGAGAGTCAAGCGCCGCAAGGTATTCCGCGGCCGCATGAAGGGCGCCGCCCATCGCGGCAATTTCGTTGCCTACGGCGATGTAGGTCTGGTTGCCCTCGAACCCAGCTGGGTCACTTCTCAGCAGATCGAAGCCGCCCGTGTTGCTTTGACCCGTTATACCAAGCGCGGCGGACAGGTCTGGATCAAGATCTTCCCCGACAAGCCCGTAACCTCCAAGCCCGCTGAAACCCGCATGGGTTCCGGTAAGGGTACTCCGGAATACTGGGTTGCCGTTGTGAAGCCCGGCCGGGTGCTGTTTGAAATCGGCGGAATCGACGAGTCCATCGAGCGCGAAGCGCTTCGGTTGGCCGCCGGCAAGCTTCCGATGCGTACCAAGATCCTCAAGAAGGATGCCAACGAACAGGGTGGTGAAAGCAAATGAAGGCCAGCGAATTTGAAGCCATGAAGATCGAAGAACTGAATGCGAAAATTGATGATCTCAAGACCGAGCTCTTCAACCTTCGTTTCAAGCTTGCCACCGGTCAGCTGGAAAACACCATGCAGATTTCTTCTGTGAAGCGTGACATCGCTCGTGCGATGACCGTTCTGACGCAGAAGGAAAAGCAGGCCTGACCTATGCACCCGTGAAAGGAGGAGCTCAAAATCATGTCTGAAGAAAGAGGAATCCGTAAGACCCGCATCGGCGTTGTTGTCAGCGATAAGATGGATAAGACCATCGTTGTGAAGCTGACCACCCGTGTCAAGCATCCCCTCTATGGCAAGTTCATCCAGAAGACTTCCAAGATCAAGGCGCATGATGAAGAAAATGCCTGCGGCATCGGTGATACCGTGAAGGTCATGGAAACCCGTCCGCTGTCCAAGGACAAGCGTTGGCGTCTGGTTGAAATCGTCGAAAAGGCCAAGTAAGCTTTCAGGCGGTTTGCCTAACTATGTATCCGACCTCTCATGGGCTGAAATTGACGCACCATGAAGAGGAATCCATAAAGGAGGAAACCCCGTATGATTCAGCCGCAAACCCGGCTTAAGGTAGCCGATAACTCCGGCGCCAAGGAAATCATGTGCATCCGCGTGCTGGGCGGTTCCTTCCGTCGTACAGGCTCGATCGGCGACGTAATCGTTGCTTCCGTCAAGTCTGCAACTCCCGGCGGACAGGTCAAAAAGGGCGATGTGGTCAAGGCCGTTATCGTCCGTGTTCATCAGCCTCAGCGCCGTCCCGATGGCAGCTACATCCGTTTCGACGACAATGCAGCCGTGCTCATCAATGCCGACAAAATGCCCACCGGCACCCGTATCTTTGGGCCGGTTGCCCGTGAGCTGCGTGAGAAGGATTACATGAAGATCGTTTCTCTCGCTCCCGAAGTACTGTAAGAGGAGGACAATGAAGATGTTTGTAAAAGCAAAGGATACTGTCGTTGTTCTCTCCGGTAACGACGCAGGCAAGCAGGGCAAGGTGCTCACCTCCCTGCCCAAGGCAAATAAGGTCGTCGTTGAAGGCGTGGCCATGATGACCAAGCATCAGAAGTCCCGTGCTCAGGGTCAGCCCGGCGGCATCATCCACAAGGAAGCCGCGATCTCTGCCAGCAACGTGATGGTCATTTGCCCCAAGTGCGGCAAGCCCACCCGTGTGGCGCATAAGATCACTGTCTCCGAGAACGAAGGCAAGACCGTTACTTCCAAGGTCCGCGTTTGCAAAAAGTGCGGCAAGGAACTTGATTGAGGAGGGCTAGGTAAATGGCAACCAGACTGCATGACAAGTATGTCAACGAAGCCGTGCCTGCTCTTCAGCAGAAGTTCGGCTATAAGAACGTAATGGAAATCCCCAAGCTGGCCTATATCGTGATCAACATGGGTCTGGGCGACTGCAAGGACAACGCCAAGGCGTTGGAAGCCGCCGTGTCCGAATTGACCACCATCTCCGGCCAGAAGCCCCAGGTCACCAAGGCCAAGAAGTCCGTTGCGAACTTCAAGGTTCGTGAGGGCCAGAACATCGGCGCCAAGGTCACCCTGCGCGGCGAGCGCATGGAATTCTTCATGGATAAGCTGGTCAGCATCGCCCTGCCCCGCGTCCGTGACTTCCGCGGCGTTTCCACCAAGGCCTTTGACGGCCGCGGCAACTATTCCCTGGGTCTCAAGGAACAGCTGATTTTCCCCGAAATCGAATACGATAAGGTGGAAAAGATCCGCGGTATGGAAGTTAACTTTGTTACCACTGCCAAGACCGACGAAGAAGCAAAGGAACTGCTTCGCCTGCTGGGCATGCCGTTCGCACAGTAATGAGGGAGGAGAATAAAAATGGCAAAGACTAGTATGAAGGTTCGTCAGGCTCGTCCCGCGAAGTTCTCCACCCGTGCTTACACCCGCTGCACCCTGTGCGGCCGTCCGCACTCTGTGTTGCGCCGCTACGGTGTCTGCCGTGTTTGCTTCAGAGAATTGGCTTACAAAGGTCAGATTCCCGGCGTCCGCAAGGCCAGCTGGTAATAGAAGGAGGTTCCCATCATGATTATGAATGATCCCATTGCCGATATGTTGACCCGTATCCGCAACGCGCAGATCGCTCGTCATGACTCCGTCACGATGCCCGCTTCCACCATGAAGAAGAACATCGCGAAGCTGATGCTTGACGAAGGATACATCAAGTCGGTTGAAAATATTGATGACGGCCTCCAGGGCGAGATCAAGATCAATCTCAAGTATCTTGATAAGAAGCAGCCCGTGATCGTCGGCCTCAAGCGCATTTCCAAGCCCGGCCTGCGCGTTTATGCACAGTGCGAGGACCTGCCCAAGGTACTGGGCGGTCTGGGTATCGCAATCATTTCCACCAGCAAGGGACTGATGACCGACAAGCAGGCTCGTAAAGAGAACCTGGGCGGCGAAGTGCTCTGCTACATCTGGTAATAAGCACGCTAATTGGAGGTAATGCATTATGTCTCGAATCGGAAGACTTCCGATTGCTGTTCCTGCTGGCGTGACGGTTACCGTGGATGACAACAACACTGTCACCGTCAAGGGCCCCAAGGGCACACTGTCTCAGCAGGTCAACAAGGATATCAAGGTTGAACAGAAGGACGGCCAGATTCTGGTTTCTCGTCCCTCTGATGACAAGAATCATCGCGCGCTGCATGGTCTGTATCGTGCGCTGATCAACAACATGGTTGTGGGCACCACCACCGGATTTGCCAAGACCCTGGAAATGGTCGGCACCGGCTATCGTGCTGCCGCCGAAGAAAACGGCAAGAAGCTCAATATCGCCATCGGATTCTCTCATCCCGTGATCATTGACGCTCCCGCTGATGTTTCCTTCGAAACCCCCAACCCCAACACCATGATTATCAAGGGCATCAACAAGCAGGTTGTCGGTAACCTTGCAGCTGACATTCGCGCACTGCGTCCGCCGGAACCCTATCTGGGCAAGGGCATCAAGTACGCCGGTGAAGTCATCCGCCGCAAGGAAGGCAAGGCCGGTAAGAAGTAAGAAAAGGAGTGAACGCATATGTTCAAAAAGCGTGATCGCAATGAAGTGCGCGTGATCCGCCACGCCCGCGTCCGCAAAAAGATCAGCGGCACCCCTGAAATGCCGCGTCTGGCTGTATATCGCAGCAACAAATCCATTTACGCTCAGATTATCGATGACACCCAGGGCAGGACGCTGGTTTCTGCCTCCACGCTGGACGCTTCCATCAAGGGTCAGCTGGGTGATGTGGATAAGAAGGGCGCTGCCAAGCTCGTGGGCAAGCTCGTTGGCGAGCGTGCGCTGAACGCCGGCATCAAGGATGTCGTTTTCGACCGCGGCGGCTATGTGTATACTGGCCGTGTGGCCGAACTGGCCGCCGGTGCTCGTGAAGCCGGGCTGAACTTCTAAGGGGAGGTAACGAGATACATGTTCCGCAGAGAAGAACCCCAGAGCGAATTCAAAGAACGCCTCGTTGCGCTGAACCGCGTAACCAAGGTTGTTAAGGGCGGTAAGAATTTCCGCTTCGCGGCACTGGTTGTTGTGGGTGATGAGAACGGTCGGGTAGGCTGCGCCATCGGCAAGGCCACCGAGGTTCCCGAAGCCATCCGCAAGGCTTCCGAAGCCGCCAAGAAGCACCTGGTGAATGTCCCCATCGTGGGCACCACCATTCCCCACGCCATCGATGGCCTGTACGGCACTGCCAAGGTTGTGCTGCTGCCCGCCGAAGAAGGCGCTGGTGTTATTGCCGGCGGCGGCGCCCGTGCCGTGCTGGAACTGGCCGGTATCAAGGATATCCGTACCAAGTCCTTCGGTACCAGCAACCGCATCAACACCGTGAAGGCTACCATCCAGGGTCTGTCTGAACTGCGCAATGCAGAGACTGTTGCCCGGATGCGCGGCAAGACGGTGGAAGAAATTATCGGCTGAGGAGGATTTGCAATATGAAACTGAAGGTTACGCTTGTCAAGTCCCCCATCGCCTCTTTGCCCAATCATAAGGCAAATGTGGCTGCTCTTGGTCTGCACAAGCCCGGCCAGAGCAACATCCTGCCCGATAACCCCGCCGTTCGCGGCATGATCTTCGCCGTCAAGCACATGGTGAAGGTTGAAGAAATCGAAGAATAAAGGAGGGCCCCTCTCATGAAATTGCATGAGTTGCAGCCGGCTATTGGATCGACGACTGCCCCGAAGCGCCTCGGCAGAGGCGTAGGCTCCCAGCTGGGCAAAACCTCCGGTAAAGGCCATAAGGGTGCCAAAGCCCGTTCCGGCGGCGGCAAGCGTCCGGGATTCGAAGGCGGCCAGATGCCTTTGACCCGCCGTATCCCCAAGCGCGGCTTTACCAATATCTACCGCAAGGAATACGCCACTTTGAATGTTGAGAAGCTGAACATCTTTGATGACGGCGCGACTGTAACCGTTGATGCTCTGATCGAAGCCGGCCTGGTCAATCAGGTGAAGGATGGCGTGAAGGTTCTCGGCGGCGGCGAACTGACCAAGAAGCTGACGGTTTCCGTCGAAAAGGTCACCGCTTCCGCAAAGGAAAAGATCGAGGCGATCGGTGGGAAAGTTGAGGTGAAGTAAGCCATGTGGGAAACCCTGAAGAACGCCTGGCGCGTTAAGGATATCCGCAAAAAGCTGCTTTACACCTTCCTGATGCTTTTGATTTATCGTCTGGTCTGCGTGATTCCGGCTCCCGGCATCAACAATTCTGCGGTTGCCACTGTTGTAGCCCAGTATGATGCCCTGAACCTGGTCAACATGATGACCGGTAATGCCTTCAGCCAGATGTCCATCATGGCCATGGGTATTACCCCCTACATCAACGCTTCCATCATTATGCAGCTGCTGACCATCGCCATCCCGGCCTTGGAGCGGCTGCAGAAGGACGGCGGCGAAGAGGGCAAGAAGAAGATCAACAAGATCACCCGAATCGTGACGGTTGCGCTTGCTGTTTTGCAGGCAATCGGTATCATCATGACCCTGAACAGCCAGACCATCAATGACTCGGATAAGGTTCTGCTTGATACCTACAACAACTTCTGGGGCTATCTGGTCATCGGCGTTGTGATGGCAGGCGGTACCGCTCTGGCCATGTGGATCGGCGACCGGATCACCAAGAACGGCATCGGCAACGGTGTTTCCATGATCATCTTCGCCGGTATCATCTCCAACCTGTTCAATGGTATTGTTCAGGCCATCTCCAATGTGTTCAACGGGACTGCCAATGCCATTTCCTCCCTGCTCATTATCCTGGTCACCACCTTCGTGATTACCGTTGTGGTCACCTTCGTGGATATGGGCGAACGCCGCATTCCCGTGCAGTACGCCAAGCGGGTTGTGGGTCAGAAGATGTATGGCGGCCAGAGCACTCATATCCCCATGAAGGTTCTCTCCGTGGGCGTGCTGCCTCTGATCTTCGCTTACTCCTTCATGTCCTTCCCCGGCACGCTGTTCACCATCATCGCCCCCAATTCCGGGATTGCGACCTGGTGGAACAACAACATGTCCCAGTCCTCCTGGGGTTACATGCTGGTTTGCGCGCTGCTGATTATCGCTTTCACCTATTTCTACACCTCCATTACCTTCAACCCTGAGGAAATGGCCAAGAATATCCAGCAGCAGGGCGGTCACATTCCCGGAATCCGCGCCGGTTCTGCCACCGTGCAGTACCTGAAGCGTTCCTCCGGCCGTCTGTGCCTCTTCGCCGCGTTGTTCCTCGCCGTTCTGGCAACCATCCCCTCCGCGTTGAGCGTATGGCAGAGCGTGTCCATCCCCTTCGGTGCCTCCTCTATCCTGATTGCCGTTTCCGTTGCTCTGGAAACCGTGCGCCAGGTGGAAGGCCAGCTGGTGATGCGTCACTATAAGGGCTTCCTCTGATCTGCAGAGTGCCCTGGCTCAATGTCCCACTCCCTCTTCGGGGGGAGTGGGATGTTGTGGCGAAAAGGGATTATCCCGAATCCCCCGGAGAAAACGAGGGAGACGGGGCTGAAATTGTCAATTGAACTCCTGCCTGAGTGCGGAGTACAGGAAACACACATCCACAGGAGGTATTTTTATGAATATCATTTTCCTTGGCCCTCCCGGCGCAGGCAAGGGAACCCATGCCCAGATTCTGGTGAAACAATTGGGGATTCCCCAGATTTCAACGGGTGAAATCCTGCGGGGTGCCATCCGTGCCCAGACCGAAACAGGCTTGAAGGCCAAGTCCTACATCGATGCAGGCCAGCTTGTGCCTGACGAAGTGGTCATCCAGATTGTGAAGGAAAGACTGGCCGAAAAGGATTGCGAAAACGGCTATATCCTGGACGGCTTCCCCCGGACCGTGCATCAGGCAGAGGAACTGGAAAAGTTCGCTGTAATCGATGTGGCACTCAATCTGTCCATTGCGGATGAGGTGATCATTCGCCGCATGAGCGCACGCCGGGTCTGCCCCAAGTGCGGCGGTACCTACTCCACCGCTATGCTGAATGGCTCCACCGTCTGCCCTAAGTGCGGCGAAACGGTGATTCAGCGCAAGGACGATCTGCCCGAAACCGTGCTGTCCCGCCTGGAGGTTTACCGGGATCAGACCGAGCCCCTCATCGGCTTCTATGACGGCCGGGATCTGCTCAAGACCATCGAATGCACCGGCACGCTGGAAGAAAATCATGCCAAGGTGCTCAAGGCACTGGGGAAAGAAAATCTGCCGCTATGATCATACTGAAAAATGCCGACCAGCTGGCCAAGATGCGCTCTGCAGGGCATCTGCTGCATGATGTGCTGGCCGCAACCCGGGAAGAAATCAGGCCGGGCATGACCACCATGGATGTGAACGCCTTCGTGGAGCATGCCATTCGCAAGGGGGGCGGCATCCCCACCGAGCTGGGCTATATGGGCTATCCCGCTTCCATCTGCGCATCCATCGATGATGAGGTGGTGCACGGCATCCCCTCCACCCATGTGGTGCTGAAGGAAGGGCAGATTCTGTCCGTGGATGTGACATTGGCTCTGGATGGATGGCAGGCGGACAGCGCCTTCACCATCGGAATCGGGAAAATTTCCGCTGAAAAGCAGCGCCTCATCGAAATCACTGAGGAATGCTTCTGGCAGGGCTACCGGCAGGCTCTCAACGGCAACCGCATCGGGGATATCGCCTGCGCGGTGCAGACCTATGCGGAGAGCCATGGCTGCGGCGTGGTGCGTGCGCTGACGGGACACGGAATCGGGCGGGAGATGCACGAGGATCCCTCCGTTCCCAATTTCGGAGAGGCCGGGCATGGCCCCAGGCTGCGCCCCGGGGAAACCTTCTGCATTGAGCCTATGATTAATGCCGGTACCTGGAAGGTGCATGATTTGGCCGACGGCTGGACCGTTGTGACCAATGACCATGCCCCCTCCGCCCATTATGAGCATACCGTCGCAGTCCGGAAAGAGGGTTATCCCGAAATTTTGACCCTCCCCGACTGGGAAAAGAGGTGTCTTGCCCTTTGAAAATGAAAATTTTTCAAGGAAATGTCGTAATTTCAAAAAAAGGGCGTGACAAAAGCAGGTACTTTGTGGTATTATATATGTTGGATGCGCAATTTGCCATCCTGACTGACGGTGACACCAGAAAGCTGGATCACCTGAAGAAGAAAAAGATCATTCATCTTGAATCTGTCCCGGTTCGGCTGGAGCAAATCATCCGTCTGTATGAGCAAAATCAGCTCAAGGACAGCGATGTGCGAAAGGCCCTGAAGGAAGTCCGGGAACAGAGAGAAGCTGCACAGCAGGGAAAAGCCGATTAAGGAGGGTGTAATTTGTCCAAAGACGATGTCATTGAAATGGAAGGGAAGGTAGTCGATGCCTTGCCGAATGCCGTTTTTCTCGTCGAGCTGTCCAACGGTCACCAGATCATGGCGCATATTTCAGGTAAAATGCGTATGAACTTCATCCGCATCTATCCGGGCGATAAGGTGACTGTGGAATTGTCCCTTTATGACTTGACCCGCGGCCGTATTACCTGGCGCAGCAAGAATTAATTTGACACAAGCGTTCCGCTCTTTGCCCTGCGAAAGCGCCAACCCGCGCCCTTCCGGCAGGGGAAGAACAGGGATGTTTGACAAATCCGTGCCTGAAACACCGGCATGGAGGGGGTGCGCCTATGCGCCCCTTGGCGTCCATATACCGGACGCGAAGATCAATCCGTAAGGAGGGTATATTAGATGAAAGTTCGTCCTTCTGTGAAGCCGATTTGCGAGAAGTGCAAGGTGATCAAGCGCAAGGGCCGCGTGATGGTTATTTGCGAGAACCCCAAGCATAAGCAGCGTCAGGGCTGAGTAGCCTGACAGAATCGGAAAAGCAAACCGGTGAAAGCCCGGTGTCTCAACGAAATGGTCAGCGGCATGGGCGGCTGCCTGGAAGCGGGGGGTTGCCCGCGGACAGGACCATGCAGGCTGTTCCATATAACAAAGCTCCCAAGGGCGGAATGCGGAAAGTTTCGTCCAAGGTCGAGCGAAATTCGCCCCGTCAGGCAATGCCTGAAAAGCGCGGCGAAGGCAACCAATAATTTGGAGGTGTATCCAATCCATGGCACGTATTGCGGGCGTTGATCTGCCCCGGGAAAAGCGTGTGGAAGCAGGCCTGACCTACATCTACGGCATCGGTTTCACCACATCCAGAAAGATTCTGGCCGATACCGAGATCAGCCCTGATACCCGCGTGAAGGATCTGTCTGAGTCCGAAATCAGCAAGCTGCGTGAGTACATTGAGCACAATGTCAAGGTCGAAGGCGACCTGCGCCGCGAAGTTTCCATGAACATCAAGCGTCTCGTCGAAATCGGCAGCTACCGCGGTGTTCGCCATCGCAAGGGCCTGCCCGTTCGCGGTCAGCGCTCCAAGACCAATGCCCGTACCCGCAAGGGCCCGAAGCGTCAGGTCGCAGGCAAGAAGAAGTAAGGCAATCCGCCTGATGGGCGGGAAAGCCTGAGTTTCCAGCAGAGTATGCTCTGCACGAACAAAAGTTACCGTAAAGGAACTTTGGAGGGATTGTAAATGGCACCCAAAGCGAATGCGAAGCTGAAGAAGGTATCTCGCAAGCGCCGTGAAAAGAAACTGGTTGAGCGCGGCGTGGCGCATATCCGCTCTTCTTTCAATAACACCATCGTTACCATCACCGATGTGAATGGCAACGCTCTGTCCTGGGCTTCTGCCGGCGGAATGGGTTTCCGCGGAAACAAGAAGTCTACTCCCTTTGCTGCACAGATGGCCGCTGAGACCGCTGCCAAGGCGACTGCGGAATTCGGCCTCAAGTCCGTTGACGTGTTGGTCAAGGGTCCCGGTTCGGGCCGTGAGGCTGCGATCCGCGCACTGCAGACCGCCGGTCTGGATGTGACCATGATCAAGGACGTGACCCCCATTCCTCACAATGGCTGCCGTCCGCCCAAGCGCAGGAGAGTTTAATCTACTTTACAGAATATTTCGATTAGCCGAATATTAGGAGGTTCCACCACTATGGCAAGATATACAGACTCTGTGTGCCGTCTGTGCCGCCGTGAGGGCTCCAAGCTCTTCCTGAAGGGCGAAAAGTGCTTCTCCGAAAAGTGCGCGCTCAGCAAGCGGCCCACTCCTCCCGGCCAGCATGGTCAGGCTCGTCAGCGCAAGATGAGTGAATATGGCACTCAGCTGCGTGAAAAGCAGAAGGCTCGCCGTGCATACGGCATGCTGGAAGGCCAGTTCTATCGCACCTATCTGCAGGCGTCCAACATGAAGGGCGTTACCGGTGAAAACCTGCTCCAGCTGCTGGAGCGCCGCATTGACAATGTGGTGTATCGTGCCGGTTTTGCCGCTTCCCGTCCCCAGGCCCGTCAGCTTGTTCTGCATGGTCACATCCTGGTCAACGGCCAGAAGGTTGACATTCCCTCCTACCAGGTGGATGCCAATGATGTGATTTCCGTCAAGGAAAAGAGCAAGGAAATCGCTATTTTCAAGGCTGCCCGTGAAGGCTCTGCCCGTACCCTTCCCAAGTGGCTGACTGTGAATGCGGATGCCCTGACTGCTACAGTTAGCGCGCTGCCCGCCCGTGACGATATTGACTTCTCCATCCAGGAGAACATGATCGTTGAATACTACAGCCGTTAATTCTGTGCCTGTCGCTTGAGATTCCCTCATGAACGGTACCTTTTAGGAGGGTCAAACAAAAGTGATTCAAGAATTCGAAAAAGCACGGATCGAATGCACCGAGATGGCAAACGACGCGACCTTCGGACGGTTCGAAATCGAGCCGCTGGAGCGTGGGTTTGGCCATACTCTGGGCAATGCGCTGCGCAGGGTTTTGCTCAATTCCCTGCCCGGTGCGGCGGCCACTTCCATTCAGCTTGACGGCGTTCAGCATGAATTTTCCACCATTCCCGGGGTGAAGGAGGATGTGACTGAAATCATCCTGAACTTCAAGGAAATTGCGCTGAAAATGTACGGCGAAGGCGTTAAGCGGTTTGAAATCAATGCGGTAGGCCCCTGCGAGTTTACAGCCGGGGACATCAAGACCGATGACGAAGTGGACATCATTAATCCGGATAAGCATATTGCGACGCTGGGTGAAGGGGCTAAGCTGCATGGCTATGTAACCATGGACCATGGCAGAGGCTATGTCCAGTCTGACAAGAACAAGAATGCGCAGGATCCGGTGGGTGTGATCGCGATTGACTCGATTTATACCCCCATTCGCAAGGTAAACTACGAAGTGGATACTGCCCGTGTAGGTCAGATTATGGACTATGACAAGCTGACCCTGGAAGTGACCACGGACGGCTCTGTCAAGCCTGATGAGGCCGTTTCCATGGCCGCCCGCATCCTGATGGAGCAGCTCTCGCTGTTCGCAGATTTGTCTGATCAGGATCTGCCCATGACCATTTCGGAGCCGCAGGAGTCCACAGGTGATAAGATTCTGGACATGACCATTGAAGAGCTTGATCTGTCTGTCCGTGCGTATAACTGCCTGAAGCGCGCCGGCATCAATACCGTGTCCGAGCTTGTGCAGCATAACCAGGATGACATGATGAAGGTTCGCAATCTGGGTAAAAAGAGCCTTGAAGAAGTGGAGCAGAAGCTGGAAGCTCTTGGCCTCGGGCTTCGCACCACGGATGACTGATTGAGGAGGAAAAAACAATGGCAAACGAGCGCAAACTGGGTCGCACCGCGAGCCAGCGCAAAGCCTTGCTTCGCGGCCTGACCACTGATTTGCTTTGGTACGGCCGCATTGAGACCACCCTGGCCAAGGCCAAGGAAGTCCGCAGCATCGCCGATAAGATGATTACGCTTGCCGTCCGGGAATATGACCAGACGGTCGAAGTGGAAAAGGAATACAACAACGATAAGAAGCAGATCGTCAAGGAAAAGTTCGTCAACGACCTGCCTTCCAAGCTGAATGCCCGCCGCCTGATGATGAGCTACCTGTATGATGTGCAGGAAGCCAAGAAGGCTGACGAAAACAAGGCAGATTACAAGGAACGCACCAAGGACAACGCACATCCTCTGATTGAGAAGATGTTCCGTGAATATGGTCCCAAGTATCGCAAGCGCAATGAAGAAAAGCATTGCTCCGGCGGTTACACCCGGATCATGAAGCTGGGCCCCCGCCGCGGTGACGCAGCTGAGATGGTCATCCTCGAATTGGTGTAATCCATGCGCCGAAAGACTGCTTTGCATGAAAATGCCAGGCAGTTTTTTGCGTTAATCTAAGGAACTGCTGATTTAATTGGTTTAGTCTTTTCTTGAAAATAATGACTCCCGGGGAGAGTCATTTGGCATAATTTTATACCTTTAAAAGAT